>Ga0209395_1000143_pt1 | contig 110555 bp, 91 predicted proteins | sample GOMGulsemesocosm_3_FD_184635 | JGI IMG/M metagenome (GOLD analysis project Ga0209395, IMG submission 184635) | Methane-oxidizing microbial communities from mesocosms in the Gulf of Mexico - GOM9D Gulf of Mexico (SPAdes) (version 2) | ecosystem: Environmental > Aquatic > Marine > Cold seeps...
ACAACTTTTAAGAGCTTGATTGCGGGTGCCGTTTTTATGGCTTCGGGCGCAGCAGCGGATACGATCACCGTAGGGGGGAAAGCGTTCACCGAACAGTTGATCCTAGCCGAAATGACCACCCAATTGCTGGACGCAAAAGGCTATGACGTTAAGAAAGCCGACGGAATGGGAACAACAGTGGTGCGTGCCGCTCTCGAAAACGGGGCCGTAGACATCTATTGGGAATATACCGGGACATCCCTTGTCACATTCAACAAAGTCAAGGAACGCCTGTCTCCGGCAGACACTTATGCTCGCGTAAAAATGCTTGATGGAGAAAAAGGTCTGATCTGGTTGGCCCCTTCCAATGCAAACAATACCTATGCGCTGGCGGTGCGGTCCAACAATCCAACCACGGATGGCATTAAGTCACTGTCCGATCTTGCCGCAGCCTATAACGACGGTCAGTCCGTTTTATTGGCGACCACCGCTGAATTCCCAAAGCGGGATGATGGTCTTCTTGGCCTGCAAAGCAGTTATTCATTCAAAGCCGGTCGCGCTAATATCCGCCCCATGGATGGTGGCTTGGTCTTTAATGCGCTGAACACAGAGAATGTCGATGTCGCAGTGGTAGGGGCAACCGATGGTCGGATCGCAGCGATGAACCTACGTCTGCTTCAGGATGACAAGAGTTTTTTCCCAAATTACGCGCTGGTGCCTGTTGTGCGCGCCGAAGTTTTGAAAGCCAATCCAGACCTTCAAGAACAGCTGGAAACCGTTTCCGGTATGCTCGACGACATCACAATGCAGCGCCTGAATGGCATGGTCGATGTGGAAAAGAAAACCGTTGAGGAAGTAGCGACAAGCTACCTCCAGGAACAGGGTTTGATCTAACCATTTTGAACAACAAGCGGCAGCCATTCTTGGCCGCCGCTGCACAGCCCGCTGAATTGGAATTTCAAATGAAGATCACCGACATCACTGTCACGCCGCTCTATTTGCCGCTGCGAACACCCTACATTTGGTCGCAAGGTGTTGAAGACGCATTTGCCGTCAATCTGATCCAGGTGATGCTGGAAGATGGCACGGTCGGTATAGGTGAGACCACAACAGCGCCTGATGCTGCGGCGCAACAAATGATCCTTGAGCGGATGTCACGCTATTTCATTGGCCAATCTGTTTTTGATTTTTCCAAATGCGCTGCCACGGCCTACAAGGGCCGCTTTCTAACCTTTGGCGGAAATATGCCGCGGTTCTTCAATCAGTTGATTTGCGGGCTTGAGATGGCTGCATTGGATGCACAGGGCAAACACCTGGGCCGCCCCGTTTGGGATCTTTTGGGTGGTGCCGTGCGCGGCGACGTGGGGTATTTCTACTTTCTGCAGGGTGACACGATCGAAGCCATTGTCGCAGATGCCAAATCTGCCATCGCGGCCGGCCAGCCAATTATCTACCTCAAAGTTGGGATCAGTGCCGAATATGACATTGCTGTCGTCAAGGCTGTCCGCGCTGCTATCGGCGATACCCGGTTGCGCTTGGACGCAAACGAGGCCTGGGATCCTGCAACTGCACTGCGGATGATCCAGCGGTTGGCTCCTTATGACATTGAATATATTGAGCAACCAACGCCAAGCGCGTCACTGGAAAGTCTTGCCCATGTGACTGCCCGGTCGCCGATTGCGACAGGCGCGGATCAGGCCGTGTTCACGCTGCATGATGTGTCCCGTGCCTGCGCAACGCGGGCCGCTGATATGATTGCGGTCGGACCGCGTGAGATTGGTGGGTTGCGCAACATGATCAAGGCTGCCGGAATTGCCGAAGGGGCTGGGCTAAATATCTGCATCCATTCATCTATGACAACGGGCATCACCACCTGTGCCGAACACCATATCGGCCGCGCCATTGCCAATCTAGATGATGGCAATCAGATTATGTGGCAATTGCTAAAAACCGAGATTGTCGAAGGCATCGATTTGTCCCCCAAAAAGGGTAAACTCGCACTGGATCCCCTGCCAGGATTGGGTTTCACGCTCGACGAAGATGCCGTGGCCAAGGCCGCCGCTGGTTTTCAGCGGCAATGCTAACCTAGATCCCTGCCCCCTACCAGTACTCAGAATAACTGTGCGCCTTCAGCGACACAGAGACCATTTTTACGGCCGCCGTGTGGGTCAATGCTGACGTCGAATCCCGCCCAAATTGGAACAAAACATGCCACAGGTATCGCTCAACGAGATCGAAATAACAGCAAAAGCTGCGTTGGAACGACATGGCGCCTTACCTTGGATTGCTGCGGAAATGGCAAGGGCGGTGCGCAAAGCCGAAGCCACAGGGAACCACATTTGCGGGCTTTTCTACTTCGAAAGCTATTGCGAACAACTCGTCACCGGACGGGTCAAAGGGGATGTTGAACCGGTTGTTACGCAGCCGCGCCCCGGCACAGTTCATGTAGATGCACAATTTGGCTTTGCTCAGCCGGCGTTTATACGTGGCTTGCCAAAAGCCGTTACTGCAGCGCGTGAATTCGGATTGGCCAGTTTGGCCGTCGGACATACCCATACTGCGACATCAATGGGATATTTCACCGAACAGATTGCCCGCGAAGGCCTGATCGGTTTGGGAATGACCAATGCCTCGCCTCGTATTGCACCGCCCGGAGGCAAGTCGCCGGTAATTGGAACCAATCCAATTGCCTTTTCGGTTCCCGATGGGTTGGGCGGCGTAGCGATGCAGTTTGACCAATCCACCTCAAACGTTGCCCTGGGCAAGATTGTCATGGCCAAAGGCGCAGGGACGCAGATTCCTGAAGGTTGGGCGCTGGATGTTGATGGGTGTCCAACCACAGACCCGGACGCTGCACTGGGCGGCTCGCTCGTCAGTTCGGGCGGCTACAAGGGGTGGGGATTTGGCCTGATGGCCGAGCTTCTGGCGGCCGGGATGACCGGCAGCGTTCTAAGCCAGGATGTGACTCCGTTAAAATCCCCGGACGGGCCACCCCACGATCTGGGGCAATTTTACTTGCTGATAGACCCTCAGGTTTCCCCCGAATTTATGGACCGATTGCACCGTGTGGAAGCCAAGGTCGCAACTGATCAAGGCACACGGATGCCCGGGCAGAACAAACGCCATTCGGATCCGGTGGATTTGGATCAGGCGATTTGGGACCGAACACTCGAATTGGCAGGCCGAACGTAAACACGTTGTCCGCTGCCGCATAGCCGACCGGGCGTCGTAATCAAAGAAATTCGATGCCCGTATTTGAAGTTGCTAAATGCACAAGGAAAGCAACATGAGTATCGTAGTTTTTGATCCGGACACCACTTCGGACGTAGATTTCCGGGACCGGATGCGCCATCCGATGGGAGAGGATGACGCTGGCGGAATGTTTTTATCCGACACCGAGCCGTCCTTTATTGACACCAAAATGCTACGCAAAGAGCGGCTGGACAAGCTGCGCGCCTGGATGCGTGCAGAGGGCTATGGTGGAGTAGTGTTGTTTGATCCCTATAATCAGCGATATGCCACTGGCTCGCGCAATATGTTCGGCTATTTCCTGCGAAACTCCACCCGGTACTTCTTTGTCCCGGTGGAAGGGCCGATCGTCCTGTTTGAATATCCGCAGAGCTATCATGTCTCCATGTGCCTTGAGACTGTGGACGAAGCGCGGCCCTCAAAACTGGTTTGGTCTTCTGTATCCGGACGCGATGATGAAACCGCCGATCCCTTTGCAGCTGAAATTGCTGAATTGATGCGGAGCCATGGACAGGGGTCAATGAAGCTGGGGTTGGATCGCTGCACTCACTTGCACGCGCTAGCTCTGCAAAAATACGGCTGCGAAATAAAGGACTGTCAGGGGGAAATTCTGAATGTTCGTGCGGTCAAGACCCCACAAGAAATCCGTTGCCTGCAGGCCAGTATGGCCGGGGCCGAAGCGGCCGTGTCTGCGGTTCGCGAAGCGATTAAGCCGGGCGTCAGTGAGAACGAGCTATTTGCGGTCATGTATCACGAAGTCATTCGGCAAGGCGGCGAATTCATAGAAACGCGGTTGCTGAGCTCCGGCCAACGCACCAATCCTTGGTTCAACGAAGCCGGTGGGCGTAAGGTACGACCGGGTGAATTGGTTGCGCTCGATACCGATACCATTGGTTGCTACGGGTATTACTCGGACTTCTCACGAACCTTCCGCTGTGGCCCCGGCCGTCCAACCAGCTACCAGAAAGGGCTTTATCGGATGGCCTATGATCAGGTTCAGCACAATATGGACATTCTGAAACCTGGTATGGAGTTCCGTGAGATTGCAGATAAAGCCTGGCAAATCCCCGAGGCTTTTGTCGATCAACGTTATACCTCGGTGATGCACGGTGTTGGTATGCATGGTGAAACCCCATTTATCGCCCATTCGATGGATTATGACACCTATGGACGAGACGGGATCCTCTTGCCCGGCATGGTGCTGAGCATTGAAAGCTACATTGGCGAAAAGGGGGGAGCCGAAGGGGTCAAGCTAGAGGATGAAGTTCTGGTCACCGAAACTGGAATCGAGCTGCTGTCGCGTTTCCCCTACGAGGATGATCTGTTGGGACGAGAGGTTTGATGTCTGTAGGCTGCACGGGATGTGACGGTCATAACTGCATAAGAAAGACCGAACAGCCCCCTAAGAAAACACCTTGCAATACAACGCGTCCAGTTGAGCCGACCAAGATTAGCCAAGTGGCTCAGGTCCCTAATAACGACGATCCGGGCGGTATCGGGTCAGCGAAATAGCTGACTTACACATCGACAGGGAAAGGCTTGCCTCGGGATGAGGCAAGCCGGGCGTCGAGCAAAGCCGTCATGTTTTCCTCGGCCCAAAGCTTGAGCCCGGCAACCAGATCAGCACAGCTTTTGCCTAAACCCGTCAGAGAATATTCAACTCATAGCGGCATTTCGTCGAAAACCTGCCGCGTCACAAGCCCGTCTTCTTCCAGTTTGCGCAGGGTCTTGGTCAACATCTTTTGCGAGACCCCTTCGACCCGGCGGCGCAGATCACCAAACCGCATCGGGTTCTGTCGCAAAGTTTTCACCTGGCTGAAGAACGGTCTACCCTGGACACAATTATGCTGCGAGGGCCGCGAACTGCTTGAATGCCGGGATGCCTGTTTGGGCTATCTGGCCCTTGCGGATCATATGCGCGGTTTCGATCCCAGCTAACGTTGCTGCCGCAGAATGGAACGCTTTGAAACCGAGCATTGGCCGTGTGACCCGCTTGATGAAGCGATGATCCTGCTCGACGATATTGTTGAGATATTTGGATTGAACGATACCGATGATCCGACCAATTCCCGTGAATTTGAGGATGACATTTAGACTTTGCAGACCAGCCAAATTGGCGCCGCTCTTGTCGATGGCAATACGGTCTGGGACACCGTTGATGCCAACGGCGCGTTTGAAGAACCTTCGCGCGGCAGCGGTATCGCGGCGCTCTGGCAGCATAAACTCAAGGGTTTGTCCGTCCCGATCTACAGCACGGTACAGATAGGTCCACTTGCCGCGAACCTTGACGTATGTCTCGTCCATCCGCCAAGAGACGGCTGTCGGCTTCTTTCTGGCCTGTGCACTTGCAGCGATAAGCGGCGAGAATTTCACCACCCAGCGGTTCAGCGTGGCATGATCGATCTCAACGCCGCGTTCGGCCATGATCTCCTCAAGATCCCGATACGAGACACCGTAGCGGACATAGAAAAACACAGAGTAAAGAATCACGCTCTTCGGGAAATGGTTCCCTTTGAAATCAATTGTCACTATTGGGCACTCGCTTTCAAACTCAAAAGCCCGCATTTACCACGCGCGAGCCAGTCCAACCAACCGCAAAAACTTTGCGACAGAACCATCAAAAAGGCCAAAGATCGAGGCGTGCAGTTCGGAAAACGGTCTGCACTGACAGATGACCAGATCAAAGAGCTCCGCAAGAAACGAGAAAAGGGCATCCTAATCCGGGAGCTGATGGCCGACTACGGTCTCTCAAAAGCAACTATCTACCGATACCTCACTCAAAACGCCAACTGAGGCCTCTCACAACAGAGCCTAAATCCTTAGCGCCCTATTTAGCACTCAGCCTGAATCGACCCCGATGTGTGTTTTTTGGACTGCAGCAGTCTCAGTCGCGCTCCGCATCATTACAGGCATTTCGAAACAGCCTAACAATCACTTTTACGAGACTCGATTAGGAGGGATAAATTCTTTTGAGCTTTCACTAACTTTGGATCCGGTTCTTTCCCAGTGAACCCACGCAAATACCCCTCCAGTCGGTCGATGCGAACCTGCATGGGCTCGCGGACTTCCAGCGCATGATAGCCGAGCTGCATGAAGTACAAGATCCGCGCCCGCGCATCTGCGTCATATGCAGAATATCCATGTCGCTCGAACATTGCTGCGACTGCTGCCAACCGTTCGGCATCCGCACCGTCGATCCGCCTACGCACATTTCCGTCGCGACGGGACCATTCCCGCACTGCAAAATCCAGGCCTTGATCAAACAGTTCTGGGTCAATGAAGCACATGAAAAAGTTACAAACCGCCTCAGTTATGTTTTCAGCCGGCAATCCACAATTGCTGACAATCGACTTGGTGCTTCGCTCTTCCCAATCATCCAAGATCGCTTCAAGCAGGTGTTTTCGGTTCTTGAAATACCCATAGAAACTAGAACGCGACACCTCCAATCGCGCTCCTAGTTCCAATACTTTGACCTCGGCCACGCCATCACTGACCAGCAGGTCACGCGCTACATTCAGCCAGTCTTCACGGGTGACTTTGACGTGACCAACCAAGGGATCCTTATCGGGATCATCACGATGCAGCAAAGGGGTTGCGCGTTTGTCCATGTCAACTCTCCGGCGGCGCCCCCCCATCGGCGGTGCGTTTCTTGATATAGCTTTGCAGCGCTTCTACCCGGGTTCCGTCGGTTTTGGGACGTTTATCTGCAGCCAAAATTCCTTTCCAAACTTTTGTCGCGCGTTGGTTGGCATCCTCTGAGCCCCGTTCGACCCAGGTGCCAAAGTTGGCATAGTCATGCACCACAGGCTCATAGAACTGGGTGTTGTACCGTTCCATGGTTTGGGTGGTGGCAAAGAAGTGACCACTTGGGTCAACCTCTTTGATGGCAGTGTCATAGCCGATCTCGTCCGGCCCGGCATTGGCCCCGGCACACAGTTCGGCAATCATGTTCAGTACTTCGGCGTCAGTAACCAGCTTTTCATAGGACACACTCAGCCCGCCTTCGAGCCAGCCTGCCGAGTGAATGACCACCGTCGCCCCCGCCATGAGACAGCCCCACAGGCCCATCTGGTTTTCATTGGCGGCTTGCACATCGTTCGAGTTCGATGCCGACCCCGCCGCCGAGCGCCACGGCAGGCCCAGGAACCGCGCCATCTGGCCGGCGGCCAGCGAAGCCTGAAAATGCGACGGCGTGCCAAAGGCCGGTGCGCCAGACTTCATGTCAACATTCGACGTAAAGGTACCATAGCATACTGGAGCGCCGGGGTTCACCAATTGCGTCAATGTAACCGAGGCTAGAACCTCGGCATGGCTCAATGTGATCGCGCCCGCCACTGTGATCGGCGCCATGGCCCCCATCAGCGTAAAGGGCGTAATAATAGACATCTGCCCATGACGCGCGAAGTCGATCAACCCCTGCGCCATTGGGATATCCAGGGTACGCGGGCTATTGGTGTTGATGATGGTGTAACAATGCGGATTGGCCTGAAACGCATCATCCGACAGCCCGCGGAAATCATGGATCATCTCAAAACAATCCATCACCTGCGGCGTGCCCCGGGCAAAGATGAATGGGAACTTGTCCGTCAGCGTCATCTGCGCTTCGGTTGTGAAGTAATGACGCAGATGGGTCGGGATATCCTGCGGTTCAACCTGAGGTGATATCATCTGAAACACATCAAAATGATGGGTCAGCTTCAGATACTCGATGTAATCTCGCCCGGAACCAGGCCGCCGACCGCGCTCCAAATCTGTCGCATTAGGGGCCCCTGCCCCGGCTTGAAACACCAGGTTACCCAGTTCCATCACGATGTCCCGGTCGCGCGCACCCGCCCGGCATTCGATGGACCGTGGCGCGGTTTCCAGTGCTGCCTCGATCATATCACGCCCGATGTAGACTATTTCATTGGCTTCATCGACACGAGCGCCGGCCTTGGCATAGATTTTGCGTGCCTCAGGCAGCAGCACCTTCATCCCCAACTCTTCGAGCATCCGAAGGGCTGTTTCGTGCATGTTTGCAATGTGATCCGTCGAGAACACGTCCATCGTCGGAAACGGGTTTTTCAACTGGCGATAGTTCACTTTGCGTTTTGAAGATGCGGACGCCTCGGCCCCACGGCCGCGACGGCGCCGACCGCTTCTGCCGCCTTGATTTTCTACAGTCATGGATCAGCCTCTCATTGCTTTGCCAGTGGGGTCATATGGTGATGCTTCAATGACCGTGGCAGACCGCTCGGCACCGACAATATGAACCATCAGTTCAATTCCTACCGCGGCGACATTTCTATCCACCATGGCCATAGCCAGTGACTTACCAACGATGTGACCATAGCCGCCGGATGTCACAAAGCCGACGCGCGTGCCGTCTTTCCAGATCGGCTCATAGCCGCTGGCATCCGCATCCGACGCAGCCACTTCGATGGTTACAAGGATCTGCTCCGGCCCACCTGCTTGGCGTTCCTTGATCGCCGCATCGCGCCCAACAAAGTCACCCTTATCCCAGTCGATCCATCGGTCCATACCAGTTTGCGCGGCGGTGTAGCCTTGGGTGAATTCAGCGTTCCAAATACCAAAACTCTTCTCAAGTCGAAGGCTCAGCAATGCGTTAAAGCCGACCTCTTTGATGTCCAGATCCGCACCCGCTTCAAGCAGCATTTCGCGCAACGTAATATGCTCAACAGCCGAGCAATGAATTTCGTAACCCAGTTCACCCGTGACCGAAAGCCGTCCAATTTTGGCGCGGATCAAACCGATGTCGAAAGCACCGCATCCCATGAAGGGTAGGTCTGCAATGGGGCCATCTGTCAGGTTTTCCAGTACTTTGCGGCTGTTGGGACCCGACAGGCTGAACCCAACGGTGGCATCAGAAATGTCACGCAGCACCACATCATCACCCATGTGATCTTGATACCAGCGCATGTGCCATTCACGAAGGTAATAGCTGCCCATAATCCACCAGGTGCCATCCCCCCAGTTGAACACGGTCAGATCGCCCTTCATCTTACCTTCGCCCGACAACATCGGGGCAAGCCGCGCGCGGCCGGGTTTGGGCAGTTTCGATGCCATAATAGTGTCGAGCCAGGCCTCGGCCCCGGCGCCCGACACTTCAAAGCGCGAGAAGCCAGAGATATCGAGCAGCCCTACGCCATCGCGCACTGCCTTGCATTCTTCGGCGACGATTTCAAAGGCGTTTGATCGTTTGAGGGTTGGCGTTTCAACGAAGTCTTTCGATGGCGCAAAATACAAAGGCACCTCAAGCCCCCAGCTTGCGCCCCACCGGCAGCCCGCAGCGGTCATGTCGGAATAGGCCGGAGCCTTTTTCAACGCACGCCCAGCGGGCAATTGTTCGTTGGGATAGGTCATCACAAACCGGCGGGTATAGAACTGGCCAGTTGTTTCTTTGATGAAGCGTTTGTTCTGAGCGTAGTCACCAAAGCGCGCCACATCCATACCAAACACATCCGCTTCAGGCTCGCCGTGGATCATCCATTCCGCCAGCGACTTGCCAACACCACCGCCCTGAAGGAAGCCAGCCATGACACCACAGGCACACCAATAACCGGGCTTGCCGCGCACCGGGCCAACCAAAGGATTACCATCCGGCGCAAAGGTAAAGGCGCCATTGACCCAGGTTTTCACCCCAACATCTTGCAGGGCCGGATAGCGTTCAAACCCAAGGATCAACTCTTTCTCGATCCGGTCAGTGTCTTCCTGCTGCAATTCGAACCCGTATTCCCAAGGGGCGCCGTCCATCATCCAGTGTTCATGGTCCGTCTCATAGATGCCCAACAGGATGCCCTTTTGATCCTGCCGCATATAGGTGAACCCCTCTAGGTCCACGGTCATCGGAACCTCGAAATCCAGTTTTTCCAGTTCGGGAATGGTGTCAGAGATCAGGTAATGGTGGTTCAACGGCGAGACCGGAAGCTCAACTCCGGCCATACGGCCCACCTGCTTCGCCCAAAGACCAGCTGCGTTGACGACATGCTCGGCGTGGATGGTCCCCTTTTCGGTCACCACCTGCCAGCCACCTTCGACCTGATGCAGTTCAAGAACCCGGTTGTGTTCGATCACTTCAGCGCCGCGTTTTTTGGCGGCCCCGGCATAGGCATGCACAGTGCCAGTGGTATCGACATAGCCTTCACGATCGGCCCACATACCGCCCAGAATGCCTTCGGTCGACATGATCGGGCACAGTTCACCTGCCTCCTGCGGCGTCACCAATCGGCAATCGTCGATGCCGATTGATTGGAAAGTACGATAGGCCGACTGCAGCCACTCCCAGCGGTCTGGTGTCCCGGCCAGAGTCATGCCACCCGTCATGTGCATGCCAACCGATTGCCCGGATTCCTTTTCGATCTCGGATAGCAGGTCGATAGTATAGGCCTGCAGGGAAGCAATATTCGGGTCCGCATTCAGAGCATGGAACCCGCCTGCAGCGTGCCAGCTGGACCCGGCGGTCAACACTGACCGCTCGATCAGGCAAACGTCAGACCAGCCGAATTTCGCCAAGTGATACAATACCGAAGCACCGACAACGCCGCCCCCAATAACGACTGCTCGGTAATGTGTCTTCATCACAATTCTCCTGAAATTCGGCAATAGCGCACTTACGTAAAAAAACGGCCCGATTATTGTACAACCCTGTCTATTGTAAAATAACCATCATTGGACACGTTTGTCCATAGCTGTCTTTAGCGGTAAACCCCGCATCAACACCGGCGCATCGGGCGGTTGGCCCTGGGACCGGGACAATAAGCGCTATCTCGACTTCCAGTCGCGGCTAGTCAGGGTATTTTTGCGGGTTTCAAAATACTGCACGAGTTGTGATTTCACTTGCTAAGGCAGGTTTGATCAAAAGCGCCGAAAAGACCGCATACTGATCATTCGATTTCTGGTTCGAGGAACGGCTCCTCGAAATAGAAATCGAATGTACAATATTTCACGCCCTTGAGACCGTGAAATGCTGCGCTGGCGGCACCGCTAGTTTTATCAGTCATTCAAACCCAAGTTCTCATGTCCTGGGAACTTGGGCCATCCGGGCAAGGATATCGACACCCTGCTGCTTCCAGAAATGCAACAAATCGATAAAAATCCAGTTTTCAGCCAGTTTGTCACCGGCTCGACGATAGATGTCAATTACCCGAAACTCTCCTGAGTTCTGCGTCGCAGGCATCCCCATAAAGCCACCTGAAGGTACAGCGGTGAAATTTGGCCAACCAAAGAACCCGCCATAGTGACCCTCGGCGATTCTGCAGACATGTTTGGTCTTTGACCTTTCGCTAAACGAAGCGCGAAACGGGCCCGAGTGCTGCTTTGCATACCGCTCGATCGTATAGGTGGCGCCAATACCGGCTGGCCCCCACCAAATCATGTCGTCACACCACGTCTGAGCCAGCTCCTGTTCTAGCGTTAGGCCACTGTCCCATTGCCCCAAATCCGATATCATAGCGTTGATCGATGCAAGGGTTTTCTCCCCTTCTGCAACAGGTTGCGCATCAAACATCAAGCCATCGTGCGTTGCGGGGCCTGGTTGCACCAAGTGCGCCGCCGTTTGTGGTGGAAAGGGTTGTAACCCTGCTTGCATCATCAGGTGCGGAATATCAAAATACATAGCTGTTTCAGTAATTTGCCCATTCTCTACCTTGTGAAACGCACTGTAGCGCAGGAATGCCATTTTTCCCGTTGGCTGTATCCCCAGCCAAGGTTGATCAAACAACCCCATCAAGTGCCCTGTTGAGCTGACCCAGACTCCGTCATCGGCGCCAAACATGTTGGTGCCTGCCATAAAGATATCCATCCGCCTTTGAAGCCTTGTCAGACTTTGCCGAAGCGGTGTCCAAAATTGATCTGCCACTGCCACTGGCCCCTGGATTTCATCAAACGGATGAAAGCCGCTCCATTTCAAATCTGCCGAGCAATACCGCTGCATTGTTTCCGGCAACAGTGTCGCGTCCGGGCTCTCAAGCGCCACGTAAAAATCGCGTACCAACTGTTTTTCTGTCTGAAAGTTACCCATGAATTTTTCCGATACGTTCGATTTTTGGTGACAGAGATATAGGGTGATCTCCTCTTTTACCAGCTTTTTTGCATACGCTTGCAAAAAACTCTTGCGCGATGTATCTTTTGCCGGCTAGCTTTTTGCAAGCGTATGCATTCTGATTCCATCGGGGGGAACCAATGGCCGAAATTCAATTGCGCAACGTAGGTAAGCGTTGGGGATCTTTTGTCGGTGTTGATAATTTTGATCTGACAATCGCAGATCAGGAATTTCTAGTTCTGCTCGGGCCATCAGGCTGCGGCAAGACTACCACCATGCGGATGATCGCAGGCTTGGAAGATGCCAGCGAAGGCGATATCTTGATCGACGGCAAGCGGGTCAATGACATGGAGCCCAAGGATCGGGACGTTGCGATGGTGTTCCAGTCCTACGCACTTTATCCCAACATGAACGTTTACGAGAACATCCGGTTTCCGCTAAAAGTGCGCGGTATTGACCCGGCAACCCACGACGCAAAGGTCCGCCGGGCCTCGGCGATGGTTGAGCTGGACGATTTTCTGCATCGCAAACCGGCAGAATTGTCCGGTGGTCAGCGACAGCGTGTGGCTTTGGCCCGTGCAATTGTTCGGGAACCCAACGTCTTCTTGATGGACGAACCTCTATCAAACTTGGATGCCAAGCTGCGGGTTTCCACCCGCGCCCAGATCAAAAACCTGAGCCATGAACTGGCCGTTACGACAATTTATGTAACGCACGACCAGATCGAAGCGATGACCTTGGCTGACCGCGTCGTTGTCATGAAAAATGGTGTCGTCCAGCAGGTTGGTAGCCCCACCGAGATCTATAACACCCCAGAAAATGTCTTTGTGGCCAGTTTTATCGGCAACCCGGCAATGAACTTGATGGAAGGCAGCGTCAAAGACGGCGTTTTCCGTGCTGACAACGTAGAAATTCCTGGTCTGAGCGCATCCAACAGCTCTCCGACATTGGGTTTCCGCGCTGAAGACGCAAGCCTAGCTGCAGAGGGCCAAGGTCAGATCAACGCGCAGATCTACACGATGGAATTGCTGGGCGATGCGACAATGGTTTCTGTGCGCGTTGGCGGAGCGCTGGTGTCAGTGAAGGCCGACAAGACCTTCCGGGCTGAGATCGGCGACATGGTGTCAATTTCAGTGACAGCCGACATCTGCCACCTGTTTGATGGTCAGACCGGCGCACGTATCGAGACCTAACTCATCATGCCCCGTAGAGGCCTACGGAGCATACATCAGATGTGTGACAGGGGCGCGCATCAAATTCACGAAAACAGGGAGAGAGACATGTTTTTGAAAAAAATTGCCACCGCGACAGCCTTTATGGGTCTGATGGGATCGGCAGCTTATGCCGCTGATTGTGGTCCGGCTGGTCAATCCATCCGTATCCTAGCCAGTGACTTCCCGGCCATTCATGCTGTGGTCGGTACGGCTCAGACCAACTGTGGCGATGCAGCCGCCGAGTTCAAACCGAACCACACCACCGAAGCGCGTCAGATCATGAACGCTGCGCTGACACCAAATCCTGCAGAATACACCTCGGTCATCGTCGCCAACTCGACACTGACCCAACTGATGAACGACGGCCTGGTTCGTCCTCTAAATGATCTGGTCGAAAAATACGGCGCCAACATCAAACCACACCAACTTATCACCATCGATGGCAACGTCATGGCGGTTGCTTTCATGGCAAACTCGCAGCACTTGTTTGCGCGTACAGACGTTCTTGAAAAGGCCGGTGTTTCGGGTGTTCCCGCCACCTACGAAGAAGTTCTGGCAGCCGCAGAGAAAATCCGCGCTGCTGGTATCATGGAATACCCGGTTACCCTGAACATGAAGATGGGCTGGAATATCGGCGAACTGTTCAACATGATCTATCTGGGTCATGGCGGCGAATTGTTCGAAACTGGCACCGCCGTTGCCAGCGTCAACAATGAAAAGGGTATTGCCACTCTGAACATGATGAAGGCGCTGAAGGACTACTCCAGCCCCGATATTCTGACGTATGCTTCGAATGAATCTCAGGCCGCATGGGAAGCTGGTGAGGCCGCTCTGGGTGTAATGTGGGGCTCCCGCGGCACTCCAATCCTGGACGATGAAGGTTCGACCAAAGAAGTCACCTCCAACACCGTTCTTGCTGCAGCTCCAACTGTAGCTGGCGGTTCGGTCCCATCGGCAACCCTGTGGTGGGATGGCATCACCATCTCGGCAAATGTTTCTGACGAAGAAGCCGAAGCAACCTTTGCTGCGCTGGTCAGTGCCCTGTCGCCAGAAATGGTCGCCGCGCATAACGACGATGCTGTCTGGTTGCTTGAAGGCTTCAAGCCAGGTGCAGCTGCAGCAGGCGTTGCTGCCACCGCACAGGGTGGCGCCAAGCCCTACCCAATGATCCCGTTCATCAACGTGATGCACGGTGCCTTAGGTGCCGAACTGGCAGATTTCCTCAAAGGTGACGAAACCGCTGAACAAGCCCTGTCAGATGTCGAAGCGGCCTACTCCGCTGCTGCCAAAGAAGCTGGCTTCCTGAAGTAAGCCGAAACGGAAAGGGGGCCGAATCCCGGCCCCCCTTCTTTTTGACCGCCCGAGGTTCTCGCCATGAAGCACCGTCCGTTTTTTTGGTTCATTCTGCCGACACTTTCGGCAATGATCCTGTTTATTGCACTGCCCATCATTTCGGTGTTCGTGCAGTCGTTGTACATTGAACACGAACAAGTCATCGTTGTCTCAGAAAGCTGCGGCCCATTTGGGTGCAACCCAACAACCTCTATTGATCTTGAAGCCACAGCGGCGCTCCGAGAAGACGCGCCACTTGGCCGTTTCAACGGCTTGGCGACATACACCAACCGCTCTCACCTTGCTTTTATCGAACTGGGCGAGGCTTGGCGCACAACCGAGAGCCTCGGCGAGTTTTGGGACCAGATAATGAACCTGCCCTTCTACCGCGCCCTGATCTTTACCTTGACCTACACGGCAGCTGTTACTCCGATGGTCATCCTCCTGGGTCTGGCAATCGCGGTGGGCGTCAACAATCTGCCCAAGTTCCTCAAAGGGCCCTCGATTTTTGTGTCGCTTCTGCCCTTCCTTGTCACGCCTCTCGTCGGCTCACTGATCCTATATTGGATGGTGGATTCAGACGGTGTCATTGGCGCGACACTGCAGATAATTTTTGATGACCCTTCTCTTAGCCTCAAGGCTTCGACCACGCTCACCTGGGTAATGCTCATCATCTACGGTATTTGGCATATGCTGCCGTTTAGCTTCATCACCTTCTATGCCGGGCTTCAAACCGTCCCCGAGGACACCATGGAAGCTGCCATGATCGACGGTGCCTCCAAATGGCAGCGTATGCGGCACGTCATTGTTCCCCATCTGGCACCTTTGATGTCCTTTGTGACCTTGATGATGCTGATGGATAATTTCCGTGTCTTTGAACCCATCGTCAGCTTCTCGGCCGAGGCCCATGCGACCTCGCTAAGCTGGATCATCTTCAACGACCTGCGCGAAAGCGGCAATCCGCTCTATGGCTCGGCCGGTGCAACGTCTCTGTTGACCGTTATCGGTGTCATCCTCCTGCTGACGCCGGTGCTGATCCGCACATGGCGCGATTTCAACCGCAAAGTACATTAGGGGGCGATCATGGCTACCAAAGCACAAAACCGCGTTACTCCGCTCACCATAATCTCCTTGGCATTGGTCGCTGTTTGGCTGATCGTTGCCGCCTTCCCGTTCTTCTGGACGCTCTGGGGGTCCTTCAAGGTCCAAGCTGACTTCTTTTCAAAAGCGAACTGGATGAACGCGTTCTACGGGGTCAACACCATAGCTGAGACCGGCAGCGCCTTCACCGGAGCAGGCTACCACGGAGCCTGGATTCAAGAGGAATTCTGGAAGAACGTGATCAACACCAGCATCGTGGTCTTCTTCACAGTGGTGATCTCGCTTACCTTCGGCACCCTGGGGGGCTACGCGCTGGCTCGCTCTGGTTTCCGCTATGCTTTCTGGATCCTGATGGCTGCCCTGGTGTTCCGCGCCATGCCGCATATCACTCTTGTTTCAGGCTATATGCTGCCCTTTTTCAAGTGGAACATCTGGGGTCACCTGCCGACAACCATCATCGTTCTGGTGGCAATCAACCAGCCCTTTACCCTGTGGATGCTGCATTCCTTCTTCCTCAACATCCCCAAGGATATGGATGAAAGCGCCATGGTTGATGGATGCACACGCTTTCAAGCCTTCCGCCATGTGATCATCCCGGTGATGTGGCCAGGCGTTGTCACAACCGGCCTGTTCTCTTTCCTGCTGGCCTACAACGACTTTGCTGTCACCTCGATGCTACTCAGCTCCGAGAACGAAACTATGGTTCCGGCGATCGCCAGCTTCCTAGGGACAACGCAGGTCGAAGGTAACGTGATGTTCGCGGTGGCCGCAGTGGTCTCGGCAACGGCCCCTCTGTTCGTATTGATCCTGTTCTTCCAACGCCAGATCGTCAGTGGCTTGACTGCCGGAGCCGTTAAAGGATGACAATCGTCCATGATCATAACAAGACAGTCGTAGCGCCTCTGCGTGAAGCGCTGCAAAGCTGCGATGCGGACTGTGTCAAAAAAGCGATCCTGGAATTGTTCACTCCAGATGCAAAGATCCGCCTTTGCTATCCCTACCAGGATGTGACCGGCCCGCAGGAGCTGTGGGAAAGGGTCTATGCCCCTCTTTTTGCGGCTGTGCCGTCACTAGAGAGGCGCGACTTTATTGTTATGGCTGGCCCCCGTTGGGGCGAAGGGCAAACAGGAAACTGGGTTGGCCTTGGGGGCAACTTCATTGGGTCCCTCGAACAGTCGTGGCTGGGCATCCCGGCGCATGGAAACCCGGTTTTCATGCGGTATCACGAATACCTGCGCATCGTGGATGACAAAGTTGTCGAGATGGAAGGTCTCTGGGACATCGCCCAGGTTATGCTCCAGGCCGGCGCTTGGCCTATGGCACCGCAACTCGGCGAAGAATGGTTATGTCCCGGCCCCGCAGACGGCCAAGGTGTCATCACCGCGCCATTTGATGCTGATCAGGCTGATGCCTCGGTTCAATTGGTCTGGGACATGCTGAACGATCTGAAACAAGGTGATGCCAACACTCCGGGACGTGGCCTGGGTGGGTATTGGCACGATCATGCCTTTTGGTATGGCCCCACTGGTCTGGGAACAGCACGTGGTCACGCGGATATCCGCGACAAGATCTTTACCGGCTTTCGCAAGGGCCTGTCAGACAATACCCGGCACCTGGAACAAGGTGTGTTTTTTGGCGACCACAATCTGGTTGCCTTCACGGGTTGGCCCTCGGGCACAGCAGTCCATTCCGGCGAGGGTTTTCTCGGCCTCGCTCCGACCGGGCGCACGATCACAAGGTGTAGCCTCGATTTCTGGCGCGTTGAAAACGACTTGGTTCGCGAATGCTGGGTCATGGTCGATATCATCGATCTCTACAGACAACTGGGCGTCGACGTGTTCGCCCGGATGACCGCAATGTGCGGTCAACAAGCGGTGGCGTGATGAGTCGCTCTGCCCGACATAACGCTGTTTCGCGCCACCCGGCGCTGAACAGAATGCCAAGGGATTTTTTGAGTGCAGGGCCCCTCCTTCCCCCTCAATCAATACCCTTGGCAACTAAATAAGGATAACCTCATGAAAGGTTCTCGCCCCGAACAAGCGGTCCTGACCCGCGATACAGATCTCAGCAAAACCGAAGCCACCCGCGCGGTTATCGAAAACATGGTGGACGGGCTGAATGATCACCGCATCAACGATATTGGCGAATTCTTCTCGGATGGGTTTCGCTGGATGGGCAATCAGGGCTGCGGCACCAAAACTGGCTTGCAGGAATTTCAGGACAACTGGCAACGCCCATTTCAGGCGGCGTTTTCCGACAAGACCTGCATTGATGAGGCCCGGATGTATATGGGCGAATGGGCCGCCGCCTTTGGCCGTCAGGAAGCCACCCACTCAGGTGAATTCCTCGACATAGCCCCCACGGGCAAGCGGGTGGAGATCCGTTACATGGATTTCTGGAAAGTCGTCGACGGCAAGATCGTCGACAATTGGGTGAACGTAGATTTTGCCCATGTCGCCGCCCAGCTTGGCGTTGATCTGTTCAACGGCCAGGGCTGGGAAGCATTTGATCGTGGAGAGAAAACTGCTCCGCGCCCGACCAACCAAGGACAAGTCACATGACCATCGAATATCTAAAACGCGGCAAACCCGAAGCAGACCGGGCCGAAGATGACGCCAAAACCCGCGCGGTGGTCGAAGCAACGCTGAAGGACATTGAAATCCGTGGCGATACGGCGGTACGCGACCTTTCTGAAAAGTTTGACAATTATTCGCCAGCCTCTTTCTGTTTGTCTCAGGCAGAAATTGACGAGCTGATTAGCCAACTGACTGAACGCGAGTTGGCCGACATCAAATTTGCCCAGACACAGGTGCGCAACTTTGCCCAGGCACAGCGGGATTCGATGCTGGACATCGAAGTGGAAACCATGCCGGGTGTGATCCTGGGCCATAAGAACATCCCGGTACAATCCGTAGGATGTTACATTCCCGGCGGTAAATTCCCGATGGTCGCCTCGGCTCATATGTCGGTGGCCACGGCCACGGTTGCGGGTGTTCCCCGCATCATCGCCTGCACCCCGCCGTTCAACGGCAAACCCAATGCAGCGGTGATTGCCGCCATGCATCTGGGCGGCGCACATGAGATCCATGTCATGGGCGGTATTCAGGCGATCGGCGCCATGGCACTTGGCACTGAAACCATCGATCCCGTGCACATGCTGGTCGGCCCCGGCAACGCCTTTGTTGCCGAAGCCAAGCGCCAGCTGTTTGGTCGCGTCGGCATCGACCTGTTTGCAGGCCCTACTGAGACCATGGTGATTGCCGATGAAACGGCTGCAGATGCCGAGCTCTGCGCAACCGACCTGCTGGGTCAGGCCGAGCACGGCTACAACAGCCCCTGCGTTTTGCTGACCAACAGCCGCAAACTCGCCAAAGAAACGCTGAGTGAAGTTGACCGCATTCTTGGCATTCTACCCACTGCCGGCACCGCCAAAGTAAGTTGGGAAGACTATGGCGAGGTCATCGTCTGCGACAGCTATGACGAGATGCTGCAGGTCGCCGATGATATCGCATCCGAGCACGTGCAGGTGATGACAGATCGGGATGATTGGTTCCTGGAAAAAATGACCTGCTATGGGGCGCTGTTCCTTGGCCCGCGTACTAACGTCTCCAACGGCGACAAGGTCATCGGCACAAACCACACCCTGCCCACCAAAAAAGCTGGCCGCTATACCGGCGGCCTATGGGTGGGTAAATACCTGAAAACTCACAGCTATCAAAAAGTCACCACAGACGAGGCAGCCACCCTGATCGGCGAGTACGGCTCGCGCCTGTGCATGCTCGAAGGTTTTGTGGGCCACGCTGAACAGTGCAACGTTCGGGTGCGCCGTTACGGTGGGGTCAATGTCCCTTACGGCGAAGCCGCCGCCTACCGGGAGCCAGCAGAATGAGCGACGTCCAAACACAGAACAAGGCCCTGATCGCGCCTCTGCGAGCAGCAATGTATGATTTCGACGAGACCAAAGTACGTGCGGTTCTCAACGACATCTGCACCCCGGATGCGATCTTTCACCACTGTCATCCGCTGGGTGACAGCACTGGCGCGGATGCCTTTTATGACACTGCCTATGTAGACCTGAAAACAGCCTGGCCGGATCTAGAACGCCGTGACTACATCGTCATGGGTGGCCCGGACGAACACGGCAATGAATGGGTTGGCTGCGGTGGTTATTATACCGGCGTCTTCACCGGGCCATGGCTCGACATCCCGCCCACGGGTCATCAGGTGGTGATGCGCTTCCACGAGTTCTTTCGGGTTGTGGACAACAAGGTGGTGGAATTTCAGGCGCTCTGGGACATCCCTGAGGTGATGATGCAGGCCAATGCCTGGCCGATGTCACCCAGCTTGGGCCATGAGTGGCATGTGCCGGGTCCGGCCACGCAGGACGGGTTTGTACCCGGCCCCTATGACGTTGAGAAAGGCAAAGCCACCTGTCAGCATATCATCGACATGCTCGAGCACTTGAAAAAACACCCAACCCAGGGTGGCCCAGAAGTGATGGAGATGGATCGGTTCTGGCACGAGCGCATGAACTGGTACGGCCCTTCGGGCATCGGCACCGGGCGTGGGTTTGCAGGCTTTCGCAACTGGCACCAGATCCCGTTTCTGGGCGGCATGCCGGACCGTGGTCAGTACCTGGACGAGATCACCTATCACTTCTTTGGCGACGGTGAATATGCCGCTGTCACTGGCTGGCCGAACATGGTGCAGACCGTGACCCATGACGGCTGGCTGGGGATTGTCCCTGCGGGCAAGAAGATCACCATGCGCTCGTTAGATTTCTGGCGGTTGGAAAACGGCCGCATCCGCGAAAACTGGGTGCTTGTCGATATTCTGGATGCCTATCGCCAGTTGGGCGTTGATGTCTTTGCTCGCTTGCGGGAGTTCAACAAAGCCCGCAACATAGGGCGCATTGATATCCCTAATGGAATGAGCTGATGACAGACCTGCCCCGCCCCCCTTCATTGACCCTAACTGGCAAAACCGCCCTGGTGACCGGAGCCTCCTCCGGCATCGGTCAGGGCTGTGCCGTTGCCCTGGCTGACGCTGGCGCGCATGTGGTCTGTGCAGCACGCGGGGCAGATCGTTTGGCGGACACCGTCTCTGCAATGCAGACAAAAGGTTGGAGCGCCGAGGCGCTCCAGCTGGATCAAAACGATCTTGGCACCCTTAAAACCGTCATGGACCAGCGCAGTTTTGACATCGTCGTCAATTCAGCCGGGCTGGCCCGTCACAGCCCGGCAATTGACACAACGCCCGAGGATTTTGATGCCGTCACCGGCGTCAATCTACGCTCTGCCTATTTCCTGTCAGCCTATGCGGCGCAGGCAATGATGAATGCTGGCAAGCCGGGGTCGATTATCCATATCTCTAGCCAGATGGGTCACGTCGGCGGTGTCGACCGCGCCTTATACTGTGCCACCAAACACGGGCTCGAAGGCATGGTGAAATCCATGGCCATTGAGTGGGGCAAACAAGGCATCCGCATCAACACCGTCTGCCCCACCTTCATTCGCACACCGCTAACACAGTCCACCTTCGACAACCCGGAACGCGCCGCTTGGATCATGGACAAGATCAAGCTGGACCGCGTGGGCGAGGTCGAAGACATCATGGGCGCAGTGCAATATCTTGCCTCTGATGCCTCAGCCATGGTGACCGGCACCGCCCTGATGATTGACGGGGGTTGGACAGCAGACTGATGGCCGCTAAAATCACTTCGCTTCAGGTTGCTCAAAAGGCCGGCGTCAGCCAGTCCGCCGTCAGCCGCGTCTTCACTCCCGGTGCTTCGGTGTCGAAGAAAACCGCCGACAAAGTGCGCCAAGCCGCTGACGCTTTAGGCTACCGCCCAAACACCCTGGCCCGGGCGATGGTCTCCGGAAAAAGCCGCATTATCGGGCTGGTCGTCGCCTATCTGGAAAACCACTTCTATCCCGAAGCGCTGGAAAAGCTGTCGAACACCCTGCAAGAACAGGGCTATCACGTGCTGATCTTCATGGCCTCGCAAACGGCCGGAAACATCGACGACGCGATGGACGAAATTCTGGACTATCAAGTGGACGGCATCGTCTTGGCCTCGGTCGCGATGTCTTCGGACATTGCCTATCGGTGCCAACAGGCCGGCGTCCCGGTGGTCCTGTTCAACCGCTCGCAAGACATGGACGGCATCACGTCGGTCACGTCAGACAACTCTGCTGGTGGTCGAAAAATCGCGGAATTCCTGATCGCCGGCGGCCACCAGAAAATCGGCTACATCGCCGGGTGGGAAGGTGCGTCAACGCAGCGCGACCGCGAGGCCGGGTTTCGCGCGGCATTGCAGGACGCCAATATTGATCTCTTTGCCCGTGAAGTTGGTGATTTCCATACCGAGCGGGCCCATGACGCGGCCCGCAAGATGTTTGACGTCGCCGAGGATAAACGACCAGACGCTGTGTTTGTCGCCAATGATCACATGGCCTTCGCTGCCATGGACGTCATCCGGTTCGAGCTGGGCCTGCGCATCCCAGAAGATGTCTCAGTCATTGGCTATGACGATGTCCCCCCCGCCAGTTGGCTGGCCTACAACCTGACCACCATGCGCCAACGCGCCAACCTGATGGTCGCCGAGACCGTTACGGCGCTGATGGAACACATTGAAAACCCCAAGACCGCCAGCCCACGGCGCGTCGCCATTGACGGGCCGCTCATCGTGCGCGGCTCGGCTCGCCTGCCCAACGGCTGGACACCTAAAGGATAAGACTCATGAAAGGCTTCGACCCCAAATTCAAGGATTTCCCCGATTACATCATCGGCATCACCAAGGAAATCTGGGAAGATCGCGGTATCTCTACGCTGCATCACTATTATGGCGAGGACATCGTAGTGCGCTCGCCTGCTTCGGTTGTCACTGGCAACCAGAACGTGATTGGCGCCACTATGGCCACGCTGGCCGAATTCCCCGATCGTACGCTGTTGGGCGAAGATGTGATCTGGTCTGGCACCCCAGAAGAGGGCATGCTCAGTTCGCACCGCTTGCTGTCCACCGCCACCCATCTGGGCGACGGCGTGTATGGCAAGGCCACTGGCAAAAAACTGACCTACCGCATCCTCGCAGACTGCCACGCAAAAAATAACGCGATTGATGACGAATGGCTGATCCGTGATCAGGGCGCCATCGTGCGTCAAATGGGCTGGAATCCCCAGGAATACGCTGCAAACCTGATCGCCAGCGAAGGCGGCCCGGAAAACTGCGTGCGCCCCCTTACCCCTGCCAATGATCTCGAAGGGCCTTACAAGGGGCACGGCAACGACAATGAATGGGGCCAGAAATACGCCGACATCCTGGCCCGCATCATGAATGCCGACTTTGGTGTTGTTGAGCAGGAATACGACCGCGCCGTTCAAACCGAATACCCCGGCGGCGTCACTGGTCATTCCTTTGCCTCGGTTGATGGCTTCTGGATGGGGCTGCGCGCCGCCTTTCCGAATGCCAAGTTCAAGATCGAACACCAGATCGGTCGTGACGATCCCATGATGCCACCACGCGCGGCCATCCGCTGGTCCCTGCATGGCAAACACGATGGTTGGGGCGCCTTCGGCAAGCCAACTGGTGCCGATGTCTACGTGTTGGGCATCTCCCACGCCGAGTTCGGCCCATGGGGTTTGCGTCGTGAATTCACCATCTTCGATGAAACCTCAGTCTGGAAGCAACTGCTCCTGAAATCTGGGAATCTGTAAGTGAACCCTGCCCGATCATATCAGACTTTGGCCACTGGCCTGCACCAAAGCACTGCTTTGCGGCGGTATCACGTGCACCGGCAAAGTCTGCGCGCACAGCGTTTGAACCTGCGACCGCCCGGGCAGTCAATCTGATTCAACCGGGCCGTCCTATAGCCCATTCAGATTGTAATCACATTTAGGACCACTGTTATGACAGCTTCATCCATCACCAACCGCATCGTTCGTTACGGCGACCTGCAACCCTGCAAAACAGCCTTTATCGATGCCCACACTCCGGGCAGCAACCAAAAGGAAAACTTCACCATCATTGGTGGCGGTGTCTCTGAAAGCCCCGACCAACACGTGCACCTGTCCGACAAGGTCGGCTTCAACATCGGTGCTGCCGGCCAACCCCCAAGGTGCCGCAACAGCCTGCACACCCATACCACCGCCGAGGTGTTCTTTGTGCTCAAAGGCCGCTGGCGGTTCTTCTGGGGCCGTTATGGCACCGCGGGTGAATTTGTCGCCGAAGAAGGGGATATCTTCAACATCCCAACCGGCATCTTCCGTGGCTTTGAAAACATCGGTACCGACTACGGTATGATCATGGCCGTCCTCGGTGGTGACGACGCCGGCGGCGGAGTGACTTGGGCACCTCAGGTCATCGAAGACGCGCAGGCACATGGGCTGATTTTGGGCGAAAACGGCGTGCTGTACGACAGCAAAAAGGGCGACACCCTGCCCCACAACGTCAACCCAATGCCGCTGCTGACCGACGAACAGCTGAAAGACATTCCCGAGGTGCCAGCCGAAGATGTCATTCCCGGTTATGTCGCCCGCTATTGGGATCTGATGGGGCTGGCCGGCAAGAAACCCGCCAAGGTGATCGGCCCCGATGCCCTGCTCAAGGATCGCCCCGGATTCGAGATCGATTTCCTGACCCGTGGCTCCATCGCGGATGAGATGATCACCTCGGATCAACACACTGTGCTGATGCCGATGCGCGGTCATTGGAAACTGCGGTGGAACGGTGGCCAGACCGTCATCAATCCGGGCGACACCAGCTTGATCAATCCCGGTGAATCCTATGCGCTGGCCCCCTCGATGACCGGGGAATCCAGTCTGTACCGGATCACCTCGACCGACGACCCCGCTGGCGCAACCTGGACCGACTAAGGGATGCCAAGCAGTCTTGATAGAATCTCCTTGAACGGCGTTCATTTTTGTGCGATCACATTCATGAACGGCGTTCACGGAGGTAACGATGATTGTTTTAGCTGATACTGACACACTGGTGGCAGACGCCATTATTCCCAAGACCGCACAAGCAGAAATAGAATTGCGGTCGCGCAAGTTGATGGTCGCACTGGCCATCAACGCCATTCTTTGTTTTGGCATACTATCTGCGACAGGTGGTTTTATCTTTTGGCTGGCATCAGCACTGTCCGTCGCAATCGTTGGCATGCTGTTCCTTGGAATCGGTATACTGATCTTGCGGGCAGACCATTCTGACTTCACCTTTTTTGGCAATGCCTCAGCCCTGATTGGAGCGGGGATGTTGATCGGTGGCGCCGGTATAGAACTGATCGACAAGTATTCAGACATAGCCGGCTGGATCATGGCACCTGCTGGGGCACTGGTGGCTGCGCTGTGTGTCTTTGCCCTGAAGAAACAAAAGACAACCGGGCGCTTTGTTGCCGGTTCAATCTTGCTGATGGGTCTGGCGCTTCACTTGATCGGTCTTGGCTTTTTACTGAACCAAGGCGAAATCGACGGAGCCCTGATTTCCCTATTCTATCTCTACGCAACATTGGCCACCGCGGGCGCAGGCTGGTTCATCGATGTCCGCCTGATAACAGCACTGGCCATTGTGCCTTTTGCTCAGGCACTGGACACCAGCACCTTCTATTTCCATGCCGCATATGTATTCTATTCGCCAGAATCGACACTGTCCATTTTGCAGATGCTGCTGCTTGTAATTGCACTTCTGTTTATGGCGCGCACCCAATCCACTCGCCTGTCCAGACATGCCATGACCTTGGCAGTGATGGCCTTCATTGTTGCCAATCTCTGTGCACTGGTTGGCAGTTTGTGGGGCGATTACATCGGCGAAACACTGTGGGGAGCCAGCAGATACGGTGATTGGGATAGCAGCACTTACAGCAGCTGGTACGAGGCCCGCGATGCCTTTCGCGAAACTGCGATGTTCATCTCGGCCAATTTCTATTCCGTTTTGTGGGCGATTGGGCTGGCAGGGGCGATTGGCTGGTTCGCCCATTCGAACCAGCGCGGTTTGTTCAACACGGCCGTCACCTTTGCCTGTATCCACGCCTACACACAGGCTCTGGAAAGTTTCCATGATGAACCGCTCGCCTATGTGATTGGTGGACTGGCCGCCATTCCACTTGCCTGGGGGTTGTGGCGTCTGGACGGCTGGCTAACAGCGCGCCAGATGACCCAGGCTGACCAACTGTGACCGATGGCAAAGAGGATATCAAATTGAACATTCAACAGGGGCTACCTCTCCTCTTGCTGCCCGGAATGATGTGTGATGCCCGGCTTTTCCAGCCCCAAATCAGCGCGCTTTCCGGGCGCTGTCCCTTGGTCACAGCTCCAATCGGCGGCCACGATACCATGCAGGCCCTGGCCGCAGAAATCTTGAATTACGCGCCACCGCGTTTTGCGCTGGCCGGTCTCTCGATGGGTGGAATTTTGGCAATGGAAGTCCTGCGCCAGGCGCCGGACAGGGTGGATCGGATTGCCCTGCTCGACACAAACCCATTAGCAGAGCTACCCGAGGTTCAAGACCGCCGTGCCCCACAGATCGAAGCTGTCAAAACCGGTGAATTGTCCCGCGTAATGCGCGAGAACATGATGCCCAACTATCTGGCAAACGATACACTCGACAGTCCCATTCTGGATCTGTGCCTGACCATGGCACTGGACTTGGGGCCAGAGGTATTTGTCAATCAATCCCTTGCCCTGCGCGACCGCCCCGATCAATGCGACACCCTGCGCCAATTTACCGGCCCTGCGCTGGTGATTTGTGGGCGCCAAGACACGCTCTGCCCAATTGAACGCCACGAGATGATGCATCACCTGCTACCCAACAGCCGCCTGCAGATCGTCGACGGCGCAGGCCACCTGCCCACCCTGGAACAACCTGAAATCACAACGGCGGCCTTGATCCGCTGGCTCGAGGACACATGACACCTTCGCTTTTGAAACTGCTCCGCAGTGTCGACACCCCCACCGTTTGCAATGCCATCGAAGTGGCCCAAGGCAAGCGCGGGTTCGACGATTTTACCCGTGGCACCATGCTCTGCTCGGCCCCGGACGAGCCCGCCATCGTCGGATACGCCCGTACGGCCAAAATCGCAGCCGTAACGCCACCAACCGAGGCCCCCGACGTCATCCGGGCCCGACGCATGGCCTACTACAAATACATGTCCCAAGGCCCCGCCCCATCCGTCGCAGTTGTCGAAGACACCGACTATCCCGGCTGCATTGGCGCCTACTGGGGAGAGATAAACACCACAGTACACAAAGGGTTAGGCATGTCAGGAGCACTGACCAACGGCGTCATGCGAGACCTTGGAGACCTGCCCGACGGTTTTCCAGTTGTCGCCGGATCGATTGGCCCAAGCCACGGTTTTGTTCACGTCCAGGAAATCGACACGCCAGTGTCTGTCTTTGGTATGACCGTCAAACCAGGCGGCCTGATACACGCCGACCGCCACGGCGCGCTGGTCATTCCGGACGATGTGATCGGCGTTTTGGAAGCTGCAATCGTCAAATTGCATAAGACTGAGCGCATCGTATTGGACGCCGCGGTGAAAGATGGGTTTGACTTTCAGGCTTTTGAATCCGCTTGGTCGGAATTTGAGGAATCCAGAACGTAACAAATTCAGATACTAAAGACATTGCATTGGCAATGTTAGCAGAGCGTGGGTTGGCGGTTGATCAGTCCACGCTTTGCCGCTGGGGTCCGAAGTTTGGGCCAAAGCTGCCAATGCTACCCAACCAGCATCGACGACACCCAGACATGGTCGCTACCGACAAGGCCCACGCAAGGGTCTCGTAATCTTTGAGTTTGGACACAGAACATGTAGTCATGGGTCTGGAGTTCTGCCCAAACGATTTCGGCAGACGTCTCAGCAGAAATCAACCAACAAGAACCCAGGATATACTCAACAATGAAACTCAACGCTCTATTGATTGTGGCCCTAACCATCAGCGCATCCATCGCGGTGTGGGGGATCGTTGATCCCCAAGGGCTGGGAGCCATATCATCCAAGATCGTTGACGCCCAGTTCGCCAGCCGTGGCTGGTTTATCATGCTAGAGGCCAGTGGCCTTCTTTTGGTTGCCATCTATTTGGCAGTGTCGCCGTTTGGATCGATCCGACTTGGACCTGACGACGCCAAACCTGAGTTTTCCACCCCGGCTTGGATTGCGATGCTATTTGCAGCCGGTATGGGTGTAGGCCTGCTGTTTTATGGCGCCGCCGAACCTCTCACCCATTTTTCAGTCCTTCGGCAATTTGAAAACGACCCCAAAGCCGCGAGTCATGCCCTGTTTGTGACCTATCTGAATTGGGGGTTCCACGCCTGGGCCATTTACGGAATTGTCGGATTGGTCATTGGCTATTTCGCGTTTCGGCGCAGCAGATCTTTGCTTCTCAGTGCGCCGCTTATTGATGTGTATGGCGAACATAACTGGACCCGGTCGCTGGGATGGGTCTTTGATCTGATGTCTATAATTGCAATCGCTGTCGGGCTGGCAGGATCGCTGGCGATGGGCGTATTCCAAATTCAGACCGGCGTGGCGGGCTTGATTGGCCTGGAAAACTCAAACGGTCTGACCGCATTTGTTTTTGTCGCAATGTGTGCTGCATTCTTCGTGCCGCTGCGCCGTGACCTTGGTGACGGTATGGCCAAATTATCCAACCTAGCGATGATCATTGCGCTTGCTCTTATGGTCTTTCTACTGGTGTTCGGGCCAACCTCATACATTATGAATTCCATCGTATCCGGCTTTGGTCGATACGTATTCAATGTCCTGCCTGCGGGTTTCTCAACGGCCGAGTTTTTTGATGGTCAAGTTGTTGACTGGTTCGAGGGATGGACGCTCAATTACATGATCTGGTGGTTGGCGTGGTCGCCGTTTGTGGGCATTTTCATTGCACGGATTTCGCGTGGGCGAACAATCCGCGAGTTTCTTGTCGGCGTAATTGTCGCTCCTACCCTATTTTCGGTGTTCTGGTTTGGGGTGTTTGGGACGATTGGTTTTTCGGATGCTTTGCGTGGCGACGCGACATTGCTGGCGGTAAATGCCGAAAACCTTGACGCGACCACGTTCGCCCTGTTGCAGCACTTTCCGTTCAAGGCATTGACACAAGGCGCGACAATTCTGGCAGCATTCCTCTTTGTCGTGACCAGTGTGGTCAGCGCAGGCTTTACGCTTGCCATGATTGGCACCGGCGGAGACGAGAACCCGTCGCCGCGCATTCGCACTGTTTGGGGCGCAGTATTGGGGGCCTTGGGTCTGGCTATGATTTTTGTTGGTGACATCGGATTAATCCGCTCAGTGATCGCTCTTTCCGCGATCGCGTTTGTGTTCATAGTCCCCATTCTGGTGGTCTGCTTGTTGCGATCGCTGCACAAGGAGGCCGCGAAATGAGCATGCCAATAATCGACACACTGCTAAACGTTACCTTGTTTGCCTATGTCGGCTTTCTGGTTTGGCTTGCCTTGCGCAAAACCTGAGCCAAGGTACAGGGTACACCGATTTCTCAGAGCAAGGGCGCCGCAAGCAGGCGCCCTTCCCCATTCGCCACAGATAACTCAGGCCGCCGTGATCTGACGGGCTTTCTCGACCAGCACCTCGGCTTGCCGGATCGAGGCATAGTCGATCAACCGACCATCCAACGACACCGCCCCTTTGCCTGCGGCTTCGGCTTCAGCCATGGCGTCAAGAATGCGCGCGGCCTTGGTGATTTCTGCGTCCGAAGGTGACATCACCTCATTGGCCAGGGCTATTTGGCTGGGATGGATCGCCCATTTTCCCTCGCAGCCCAGAACGGCGGCACGTTTGGCGGCAGCGCGATAGCCGTCCGGGTCCTGAAAATCACCAAACGGCCCATCGATGGGGCGCAACCCGTTCGCGCGCGCCGCAACAATCATCCGCGCCAGTGCATAATGCCACATGTCGCCCCAATGTGTGTCACGTCCACCGTCTGCGGCAGGATCGGTCAACACTGAATAGTCGGGATTTACGCCGCCAATGATGGTGGTCCGGGCACGGGTGCTGGCTGCATAGTCCGCCACCCCAAAATGCAGGCTTTCGTTGCGCTTGGATGCGGCGGCGATCTCGTGCACATTCTGCATGCCAAGTGCCGTTTCGATGATATGCTCAAACCCGATCCGTTTCTTAAGGCCCTTGGCGTCCTCAATCTGGGTGACAAGCATGTCCAGCGCATAGACATCCGCGGCAGTTCCCACCTTTGGGATCATGATCAGATCCAGATGCTTGCCCGCCTGTTCCACCAAGTCCACCACATCACGGTACATATAATGCGTATCCAACCCGTTGATGCGAACCGACATGGTCTTGGTGCCCCAGTCGATGTCATTCAACGCCTGGATGATGTTCTTGCGGGCCTGTTCTTTCTCGTCCGGGGCGACAGCATCTTCCAGATCAAGAAAGATCACATCCACGTCGGATTGTGCGGCCTTTTCAAACATTTGCGGCTGACTACCGGGGATCGCCAACTCGCTGCGGTTCAGGCGTGCGGGGGCCTGTTCAATGGGAAAAAAGCTCATTGTTTTGCTTCCTCTAAGGGCTAGTAAGTCTGAATTTGAGTGCAGGTTTTCTGGCCCTGCGCCGCAGTTGCGGTGCAGGGGACGTTCTTAAACAGCTCTGGAAATCTGGCTCAGATCACCCGGTCACGCGGGTCATGGCCATCAAAAAAGTCACTGAGGTTATCCAAAACCCTAAACCCCATGGCCTCGCGCGCCTCGCGGGTGGCGCTGCCCAGATGTGGCAGCATCACCAGATTGTCACATTGGGACAGCACCGGGTTGATCCGGGGTTCACCGTCATAGACATCCAATGCCGCGCCACCAATCAGATCGAACATCAGCGATTGCGACAAAGCAAATTCATCGATGACCTCGCCACGGGCTGTATTGATCAGAAAGGCATCTGGCTTCATCAGATCCAATCGGCGTGAATTGATCAGATGCCGGTTCTCCGGACCTCCCGGGCAATGCAGCGAGACAAAATCGCACTCGGGCAGTAGATCTTCAAGGCCGCTGACCTGAGTGGCGTCATTTTTAGCCAGGATCTCAGGCGCCACCGCGCTTCTGTTGAAGACGATGATCTCCATGCCAAATCCGTGGTGGGCCCGTCGCGCCATTTCCTGACCAATGCGCCCATAGCCAATGATGCCAAGCGTCTTACCGCTGACCTTGGTGCCAACCAGATGGGTCGGACGCCAGCCGGTCCAGCTGCCGCTGCGCAATTCGCGTTCGCCGTCACCGGCGCGCCGGGCCACCATCAACAACAGCGTCATCGCCAGATCAGCCGTGCATTCAGACAGCACATCCGGGGTGTTGGTGACGGTCATACCCAATTTGCGTACTGAAGGTTCGCAGATGTGGCTGTAGCCGACGCCATAGTTGGCAATAATTTGAGCCTGCGCCGAAGCCACGTCCAGCACTTCGGCATTCAGCTTGTCGGTCACAGTCGGCAACACCGCGTCATAGGTTTTCAGCGCGGTGCGGATCTCAGACGGAGACAAAGGTTTGTCCCCTGTGTTGAGCACCACGTTGTAATTTTCCATCAACTGCGCCTCGACGGCAGCAGGCCAACGACGGGTTACAAAGACAGATGGTTTGGCCATTACGCCGCCCTCTTCAGAACGCCGGCAATGGTCTCGCCGATCACCGCCGGGTTTTCAGCAACCGTGACACCGGCCGCAGACAGGATTTCCACCTTTTCCGAAGCCGATTCACCAAATGCGGAAATGATTGCCCCCGCGTGGCCCATTGTTCGCCCCTTGGGCGCAGTCAGGCCCGCAACATAGGCCACCACGGGTTTCGAGATGTGGTCGCGGATGTATTCCGCCGCCTCAGCTTCTTGTGGGCCGCCGATCTCACCGATCATCGCAATGATATGGGTGTCATTGTCCTGTTCAAACTGATGCAGAATATCCTTGAACGACGAACCATTAATCGGATCACCGCCAATACCAACGCTGGTCGAGACCCCAATGCCACGCTCTTTCAGCTGCGCCGCCGCCTCGTACCCCAGCGTGCCTGAGCGGCCAATGATGCCAACATTTCCAGGCAGGTAGATGTGACCGGGCATGATCCCCAAAAGAGCCTTGCCGGGGCTGATCGTCCCTGCACAGTTCGGACCCGTCAGCACCATGCGTTTATCCTTGGGATAGCGGTACATATACCGCTTGACCCGGATCATGTCCTGCGCAGGGATGCCATCGGTGATGCAGACACAATACCCAATTCCCGCGTCGGCTGCCTCCATGATCGAGTCCGCAGCAAAGGGTGGCGGTACAAACACCAGACTAGCATCCGCTTGAGTGGCTTCTACAGCCTGCTTCACAGTATCAAAAACCGGCACGCCGTCGACGATTTGGCCCCCTTTACCGGGCACCACGCCGCCCACGACATTGGTGCCGTATTTCAGCATGTCCTTGGTGTGGAACCGGGCCATGCGCCCAGTGATGCCTTGAACAATGACGCGGGTATCACGGTCGAGAAAGATGCTCATAGCACGGCCCTCAATTTTGTGGCTTGGGTAAGATCGTTTTGCCAGGCGCCAACAGCGCGTTCGGCAGCCTCCATCAGCGTGGTGGCGCGAATGATCGGCAGGCCGGATTTGGCGAGGATTTTCTGCCCCTCTTCGACATTGGTGCCCGCCAGACGCACGACCACCGGAATCTCGACCTGCAACTCACGCAATGCCTGAACCACCCCCTCTGCGACCCAGTCACAGCGGTTGATGCCAGCAAAGATATTGACCAGAACCGCCTGTACATTCTTGTCCGACAGCACCAGACGAAACGCCTTGGCGACGCGCTCGGGTGAGGCACCACCGCCGATATCCAGGAAATTGGCCGGCTCGCCTCCTGCCAGCTTGATGGTGTCCATCGTCGCCATCGCCAGACCGGCACCGTTCACGATGCACCCGATATTTCCGTCCAGCCCGACATAAGACAAACCTCGATCAGCTGCCCGGCTTTCGCGCGGGTCTTCCTGACTTTTGTCCCGCAGCTCGGCGATCTGTGGGTGCCGAAACAAAGCATTGTCGTCAAAGCTCATCTTGGCGTCCAGTGCCAGCACCCGGTTGTCACCAGTGATCACCAGTGGGTTGATTTCCACCATCGTAGCGTCGAAATCGCGAAAGGCAGCGTAGCACCCTTGCAAGGTTCGAACCATGTGCTGGATCAGGCCGGGCTCAAGCCCCAGCTTGAACGCGATCTCCCGCGCCTGAAACTCCTGCAGACCCACCGCCGGCTCCACGGTTGACCGCACAATGCTCTCGGGCTTTTCGGCCGATATTTCCTCGATCTCCATGCCACCCTCCGACGAGGCAACAATCATCACCCGCTGGCTGGAGCGGTCCAGCACAAAACCCAGATAGATCTCGCGTTGTATTTGCACGGCTGTTTCCACGTAAACACGGTAGACGCCCTTGCCTTCTGGGCCAGTCTGATGCGTGACCAGCTTGCGCCCAAACATGTCGTCGCAGGCATCATAAATTTCGTTTTCGCTGTGGCACAGTTTGACGCCCCCTGCCTTGCCCCGCCCGCCTGCATGCACCTGGGCTTTGACAATCCATTTGTCGCCCCCCAGTTCGCGCGCACGATACGCGGCTTGCTCCGGACTGTAGGCCAGAGCACCCGAAGGCACCTCGACGCCGAACTTAGACAACAGTTCCTTGGCCTGATACTCGTGGATATCCATGTGTTTCTCCCTATTGAGCGGCGATTGGGGGGATGAAGTGATTGTCGAGAACGTTGTCGATCGCGGTCTGATCCACCTCCGCACCCATGGCGCGCATCGCATCACCAAAGCGGCGAACAATCTCGCGGATAGCGGTTGCGTTCAGCTGGTTCAGGATGCCGATACGCACCTGTACCGGAGCTGACAAAGTGGGCCAGATGCCAAAGCCATCGGCGCGGCAGTTCTGCACCAGCTCCATTTCGCGGCCTGCCAGATCGCCGGGCAGGTTCAGCACCACCAAGCTGGTCATGTTTGAGGTAACCTCGCAGCCCATCGTCGTTACCGCCTCGCGCAATGCAGCCTCGTGGATGCGATAAGCTTCGGCCCGTTTGACCAGCGTGTCCTGCATCGTCAGACGCAAGGATTCGTGAAAGGCCGCAACAGCATAGCCCGAATGTGTGCGGTGATAGGTGCCCTTTTCCACGTCCTGATTGTCGACGATGCCCCAGTGGCGCGCCTCAAAAATCGGGTTGTGCACATAGGTATAAGCGCCGGTCGCTGTCAGTGAGTTGATATAGGCATCGCTAAAGCTGACCGGGGCATAGGTCAGCGGCAGACAGCACAGACCTTTTTGCGGGCAGGACGCCCAACCGGCGATCCCAGGATAATCATCAATCGCAAAATCCTGCACCCCCAACGACGAAACGGCATCAATCAATCCCATCACACCGTGACGCTCGCAAGCCTCCGAGAAACCGCGCAGATCATTGATACGTCCCGACCCAGTTTCCCAATGCGCCATGAAAGCCCATTTTGGTTTGTGTTCGCTCAACGCAGCCTCGACCATTTCACCCGTCACCGATTGACCATGTGGGACATCAATCACTGTTACGCTTTTGGCTTGCGGATCCAGTGGGCCTGCTGCGTGTTCTGCCGGGGTGGCCGCCTTGATCCGCAGGGTGAGTGCATCGATGCCGGAAAAGGTGCCGTTGGAAAAGGCGACAACCCTGTCACCCGGCATCACCGCCGCGAACATGGTGTCCAGCCCGCTCCACCCGGTGCCAGCAACGGCAAACGTGTAGGTGTTCTGAGTGCCCCAGATCTGTCGCAGCATATGTTTGCATTCGATCATGCCGCGCAGCACATCGCCCTGCATGTGATCTGCCACGCCGGAGTTTGCAAAGGCCTGCAACACGCGTGCATCGGTGTTGCCCGGGCCTGGACCCGCGGCAAGCGTCTCGGGGATCTTAAGCGGCGGAAAGATCTGCATGGTCATGTCTAACGTCCTCGGCTGGGGGACTATTCTTCCCCGTATGTCTTGTTGAGTTCAGCAAAGCCGATGCTTGCCCATTGACACAACGTAACTTACTACTGCTTTTGGGCATCTAAATGGGTGGGGAAATACCTACCCAAAGGTGTAAGGATACCACTGCATACTGTGTACGCACCCGCCCATATGGGTAGTAAGTTCGGATTCTGGGGGTAAAAACAAATGGTTGATACGATCCATGCTTCGATTGACATTATGGTGGCGGATAGCAATCCGCTGGTTCTGTCTGCCATGTCTGAAATTTTTGAGCGCGATCCGCGATTCTCGCTGGTGGCGACATCGGCCACTGCCGAAGGCTTCCTGGGCACTGTTATGCGCGTGCCGGTTCAGGTTGGTGTCATTGATTGGAATCTACCGGTTCTTGGGGCGGCCAAACTGATCGAGGTGCTGCGGGAACAAGAAAACGCACCCCGTCTGGTGGTCTATGGGGATGCCGTTGGCGACACTCCGCGATTGGCGATGCAAGCCGGTGCCGCCGCCTTTGCACCTCGGTCCGGCGAAGTTGACGGTCTGTTGGAAATCTGTGCCGATGTAGCAGCAGGCAAGATGGTTTTCCCTTTCATCGACGTCCGCAAGATGCAGCAGGACCCGATCCACAGCCTGTCCCGCAAGGAACGCGCCATCATGGAATCTCTGGCCAAGGGAATGACCAACCGCGAGCTTTCCAAGGCGCTGCAAATCTCGACCAACACGGTCAAGTTTCACCTGTCCAACATTTATGAAAAACTCTCTGTCAGGAACCGGGCGCAGGCGATCGCCTATTACTATTCCTCGCAATTCCCAGGCGCGAACAGCTAGAGAAAATCGATCTTCTACTACGCCGATACAAACCGGTGCTTGGATCGTGGCTTTTAAATAGAACAGCCCATCCTTGATACTACGTATTCAAGCGGCATCGCCAACTTATTTGAGACAGTTATTGTAGGAATAGCGCTGTCTGAATTAAGCGGGAAAAAGCCAAGCTCGAGCTGTGTTGAATGCAAAAGACACAAGACGGTTGATACCTCCTGCGGGCACCGTGTTTCGGGTTCCTAAGCCCAACAGGCATATGACCGGGATGACCCAGTTTGGCCGCGCACTCGCTGAGCTGAACATTGAGATTCTGTGCGCAAACAGCAGCCAAGCCAATGGCCGCGTTGAAACGTGCAAACCGCACGCTTCAGGATCGACTGGTCAAGAAGCTTCGCCTCGCTGGCGTCTTGTTGATGAAAGCGTACTATGAACGCAAACGGGCGGAACGTGTGGCCGCTAATGCACCAGGCGAAGTTTAGGTTGGTTGTCAGATTCCAGTTTTAAGCACGCAGCCCAAAGCGCTCAACTTCATCAATCCGCAAGGCTCACCAACCCTTCGATATTTGACGTCTCCGGGTCGCTAAGCCTTGCTGCCGTCAGCGCCTTTGGTGACATTTCTGCTTGAGTGTAACAGTTACCCTTGTAGCTGCGCAGTACGCCCACTGTTCTTTGTACGGCCCTTCTTTCCACTCAAACTGGATGTAAACGACTGCCAAACCGCAGGTCTACATTAGTTCTTTTCTTGAAAGGTTCATAAAATGAAGTATACAGCATTCGAGCTGACATAGGACGCGCCATGAGATTGGACGAAACGGATACTGCCTTTCAGGCGCTGACACCGGAAATCCGGGCCATTCTTGGTGTCTTTGCCCTGTATTGGAAATTGGACGACAGCATCGAAAAGCTGAATAACGACCCTAAATTAACCAAGATGGAGTGTCGGATGATCATTCGGCTGGATCGCCCCAGTCGCATGGGTCGGCTCGCTGAAATGATGCTGACCGTTCCTTCATCGGTGACGGCGTCCGCTGATAGCCTTGAGGAACAGGGCTATGTACAGCGGCGGAGAGATCCGGAAGACAGGCGCGCTTGGCTGTTAGAGTTGACCAAAAACGGTCAGGCAAGACGTCTCGAAATGCAGCGGCAGGCCGGCGAAATGTTCCGCGCGTCTTCTGGATTGAATGAAGAAGAGACACTGGTGTTTTCTGAATTGGCAGGAAAAATTTACGACAACGTGTTGCGGACCGGCGTTCCAGAAGGACTGAAAACATGCGATTGATGACAACATTCCTGGCGTTCTTAACAACGACCATCGTCCTGACGCCTTTGACAACATGGGCTGAAACACTGCCCAAGCCGGTAAAGCTGATGACCACTCAATCCGGGGAAGCACACTTGGAACGTCAGTTCTTTGGGCAGGTGGCGGCCAAACAAACGGTCGATTTGGCCTTCCAGGTCGGCGGGCAAATCCTGCAATTCCCGGTCGCCGAAGGCTTCATCGCGCCAATGGGATCGCTGATTGCTCAGTTGGATCTGGAACAGTTTGAGCTGAAACTGGAACAGGCCAGATTGCAAAAAGCGCAGGCTGATCGCACCGTAGCGCGGATGGCAAAACTAGAAGGCACTGTCAGTAAGGTTGCGATGGATGACGCCGAAACGCAGGCGGGGTTGACCGCGATTGCTGTGCGGGATGCTGAATATGCATTGCGCCACGCAACTCTGAAAGCGCCATTTGATGCATTGATCTCCAGCCGTGAGGTGGCGATGTTTACAACCGTCAGCGCAGGCACACCGATTGTTCGCCTACATGACATGTCCGAGCTGCACATCGAAGTGGATGTTCCGGAGATTTTGTTCCAGCAGTCCGAGGCAAATGATGTGTTGCAAATCACCGCATCTTTTCCGGGGCGTGATGAAGAATACCCATTACGAATTTTGGAATTTGATGCCGAAGCAAGCAATGTAGGGCAAACCTACCGGGTGACATTTCTGTTTCAACCGCCCGAGGGCATGCAGGTGTATCCGGGAGCCTCGGCCACGGTCAAAGTTCTGGCAGACGCCGGCGACAATATCATTTCCTTGCCTGCGACGGCGCTGGTCAGCAATCCATCCGGTCAGGTTGGTGCAATGGTGTTCTCTCCCACTGGGGCTGACGAAGGCACAGTGACCTGGACGCCCGTTGAAATTGAGCCCACCCAGTTTGGCGACTTTCGCGTGCTGTCAGGGCTGCAAGGGGGCGAGGATATCGTGCTGACCGGTGGTGGTGCATTGACCAATGGTCAAGCGGTGCGCCGGTTCATCGGCTTTGCGAACTAAGGGGCGCGTTATGAATATCGCACGCGGGTCCATCGACAAACCTCTGTATACGTGGCTGATCATGCTGATCGCCCTGTTCGGGGGCATTTGGGGCTTTACCTCACTGGGGCGGTTGGAAGATCCGGCCTTTACCATCAAGCAGGTTGTGATTGCGACCCAGTACCTCGGTGCCACTGCCGAACAAGTCGCGCTGGAAGTGTCCGAGCCTTTGGAATCAGCCATTCAAAAGATGGCTGAGGTGAAATTGATCACCTCGATCAACCAGCCTGGCTCTTCGCTGATCGAAGTGGAGATGCAGGATATCTATGACGGCACTGAACTGCCAGAAATCTGGACCAAGTTGCGCGCCCGGATCCGGGATGCGTCCCGCGGGTTGCCTGCCGGAGTTGGACAGCCGTTTGTCAACGACAGTTTTGGCGATGTGTTTGGCTTGTTTTATGCGGTGACTGCCGAAGGATATACCGATGCTGAGAAACATGAACTAGCGACATTCCTGCGCCGCGAATTGCTGGCTGTAGATGGCGTGGCGGATGTCGAGGTCTCCGGTTTGCCGACCGAGGCAATTTTTGTCGAGCCGGATTTGGCGATTTCAGTGAACCAGAACATCGCGATGTCGGCGGTTGCAAACGCCATTGCCACATCCAATTCGGTTCGGGCGGCCGGGACTTTGGACGCGGGCCCAAGTGAAACGCGGTTGCTGGCTCCGGCGGGGTCGGACAGTGTGTCAGAAATTGCCGGGCTGTCGGTTGGCGCTGACGGCGAGGTCATCAATATCGTTGACATGGCGGCAGTGCACCGGGGCCGCACAACCAATCCGGATCTGATCATTCGCTATAACGGCACCGAAGCGTTTTCCTTTGGCATCGCGGGACTTGCGACAGAAAACATTGTCGAGGTCGGCAAGCGTGTTGATGCCAGACTGGTGGAACTGGACGCTGACATTCCTTACGGTGTTGAACTGGAACCGATCTATCAACAGCATGTGGTGGTCGAGCAGGCATCGAATGATTTTCTGGTCAATCTGGCGATGTCGGTTGCCATTGTCATTGCGGTTCTGGCCGTATTCATGGGCTGGCGCGCAGCTATTGTGGTGGGTTCAACCCTGTTGCTGACGGTCGTTGGAACGCTGTTGTTCATGAAACTGTTTGGCATTTCGATGGAGCGGATCTCGCTGGGGGCGCTGATCATTGCCATGGGCATGCTGGTCGACAACGCCATTGTCGTGGCCGAGGGTATGCAGATCTCAATGCTGCGCGGGAAATCTTCGCGCGATGCGGCAGATGAGGCTTCGGCCAAAACCCAGATCCCGTTATTGGGCGCAACAGTAATTGGCATCATGGCCTTTGCCGGCATTGGCCTAAGCCCGGATGCCGCGGGTGAGTTTCTGTTCTCTCTATTTGCCGTGATCGCAATATCGCTGCTGCTCAGCTGGTTGCTGGCGCTGACTGTGACGCCACTGCTGGGTCACTACTTTTTCAAACAGGGCAAAGAGGGTGGTGCTGACGCCTATGGCGGGCTGTTGTTCCGTGCTTATGGCGGCACGTTACGGCTGGCGTTGAAACTGCGCTGGCTGGTTGTTGTTGGTCTGGTTGCGGTCACCGTTGTTTGCTTCATTGGATTTGGACAGGTCAAACAACAGTTCTTCCCGAACTCAAACACGCCGTTGTTCTTTGTTCACTACAAACTGCCGCAGGGCACATCGATCCACACCACGTCTGAGCATTTGAAAGTGTTCGAGGGCTGGTTGGCGGGTCGCGATGATGTAGTCTCGGTCACCAGTTTTGTGGGACAAGGCGCATCGCGTTTTATGCTGACCTATCAGGCCGAAAAGCCAAACCCAAGCTATGGTCACCTGATCATCCGGGCCCCAAATCTGGATGCGATCCCAGCTATTCAGGCGGATCTAGAGGCCTTTGGACAGGCGCAGTTCCCGGAGGGTGAATTCCGTACCAAGCGACTGGTTTTTGGCCCAGGTGGTGGCAACCCGATCGAGGCACGTTTTTCTGGACCTGATCCAAAGGTGTTGCGCCAATTGGGGGACGAAGCCGCCACGCTCTTGGCTACTGCGTCGCCAAACATCCTGACTGTGCGCCACGATTGGCGCGAACAGGAGTTGGTGCTAAAGCCGATCTACGCCACCGACCGGGCGCAGACTGCGGGTGTAAGCCGCGAGGATATCGCGGATACACTGATGTTCTCGACAGATGGTATAACTGGTGGGGTGTTCCGTGAGCGCGAGCGCCTGATCCCGATCATCCTGCGGCGTCCCGTTGATGGCGCTTATAACCTGATGGATCAGGTGGTCTATTCCAGCACAACCGGCAAGTTTGTTCCGCTGGAACAGATGATTGATGGGGTGGATGTCGAGGTGCAAAACACGCTGGTGCATCGCCGCGACCGGGTGCCAACCCTCACCGTCAGTGCCGACATTCCCGCAGATTTGACGGCAGCGACTGTGTTTAATGAAGTCCACGAAGTAATCGAAGCAATGGAGCTGCCACCCGGCTATAAAATGGAGTGGGGCGGAGAGCACGAGAGTGCCGCAGATGCCAACGCCAGTCTGGGCGGGCAACTGCCACTGTCGGGGCTGATTATGGTGCTGATTTCGGTGTTGTTGTTCAACGCCATTCGCCAGCCTGTCATCATCTGGTTGTTGGTGCCGATGTCGGTGAACGGCGTGGTCATTGGTCTGCTGGGAACCGGTTTGCCCTTTACCTTTACGGCCCTATTGGGGCTGCTCAGCCTGTCGGGAATGCTGATCAAAAACGGCATTGTGCTGGTTGAAGAGATTGATCTGGTTCGGGCCGAGGGAAAAAAGGTGCGCGACGCCATTGTCGAGGCATCTGTATCGCGCCTGCGGCCCGTGATGTTGGCGGCTGTGACCACGGTGTTGGGGATGGTGCCCTTGCTTGGGGATGCTTTCTTTAAATCGATGGCGGTGACCATCATGGGTGGTCTGACTTTTGCCACCGTGCTGACCCTGATTGCCGCGCCGGTGTTCTACCTTATCTTTTTTGCCCGCGAGGCAAGAGCGGAGGCAAAGGCGGCATAAGGGAACTGGCCATACGACACTTGTTAAGCCCCCTACCCTGGTGGCGAACAAGTGTCGCGCGTTTGCCCAACATAATCCTTTAGTCAAATGCCCAAGTCGGCCGCTTCGGCGGCGTCTCGCAGTGCCGTAACCCCACGAGCTGGGCCACCTGGGTGTGTCAAATTGGTCCTTGGACAGCCTTTCTGACTATGGCGCGAAGACGGTAAAGCGGGGTTTGGCTCTGGTGTTGGAGCATCAAAGCCACAAACACTCCGCAGTTCAGGTGTCGCTCACAACTGATAAATCCGGTGCAAAATTCCTGAAAGCAATGTCGAAGATCTGTTTAGTCCTGCTTTAACCCGTAGCTGCTAAACTCAACCAGAACATCGTTGATTTCAGTATCGCTTAGAATATGCGGCTCACCAATGCTCAGGCTGACCACATAGCCCTTGGCCAGCGTTTCCAATTCTACCATGCGCCACATCGCGCGCTCTAAGGTGTCGCCCACAACCACGGAACCGTGGTTGGCCATCAGGCAACCGTACCGATCGATCATGGCCTTATCCAAGTTGGCAGACAGGGCAGCACTGCCGTAAATCGCGTAATCCGCCAGTCGCACGGAATTGCCGCCAAAAGCCGCAACCATATAGTGGCAGGCCGGGATTTCGCGGCGGTTCATCGCCAGAGCACTGCAATAGACCGGATGGGCGTGTACCACCGCATGGCAGTCGGGTTTTGACTGCAACAGGGATTGGTGAAACCGCCATTCTGTTGACGGTTTCAGCTGTCCGGGCGCAGGACTGGCCCCTTTGAGCGGCATCGAGACGATCATGTCTGGGGCTAATTGGTCATAGGCCACGCCAGACGGAGTGATCAGCATTTGATCGCCCACCCGCACCGAAATATTGCCGGACGTACCCTGATTGATGCCCAGAGTATTCATCGAAAGACAGGCGTCAATGACAGCTTGTCGAATTTCGGTGCAGTCTGAATAGGGTGATTTCACGTTGTGCTCTCCAGCATGGCGGCAGCGGTTTTTGTACAGGTTGCAATATGGGTGGCATAGCCGCCTTTTACGGCTGCCAGCATGGGGTTGACCCGATCAAGCCCCGTGCCAACCATCAGCGACAGGTCCTTGTTTCGCATTTGATCCAGCGACACGCCAATCATCCGATCTTCGATTGAAATTGGTAGCGGAGCGCCGTTTTGATCAACAATGCGGCCGCAGATAACAGCGCTGGCCCCCTTGGTGACCTGGTTGCGCATCGCGTCCGCGCTGATGATACCGGCCTGTACAACGTGACTGTCTTCGCGGCAGGTCCCGGCGGCAAAGATAGTTTTGTTGCAATTGGCGACGGCCTGCAACTGCTCTGCCACTACGGGCTCTGCCTTTAGTCTGTCGGCCAGATCTTTGGTTGTTAGCAACAGCGGCACATGCAGGTTGATGCAATGTGCGCCAAACCGTCGTGCCAGCGTTGCCGAGCAGGTTTCAGCCGCAAATCCCAAGGCCGCTGGCCGCGAGCCAACCAGCTGCACAACCGTCAAGTCATCCATCACCGTGTGGGGGGCCGCCTCGGCGACACGGTAAACCGTTTCACCCCAGGCGACGCCCAGTCGGTCACCGGCGTTCAACAGCGAAGGCAGCCAATCGGCCGTGCTGCGTGCGACGCGCTCCAATGAGCCACGATCAGAAGGGTCCGAAGGCACCACCAGCGCGTCTTTTAGCCCGAATTTGGAGACCAGATCACGCGCCAGCTTTTGATGGCGGAATATGTCTGGATCAATGGTGATCCTGACATATTCCCGCCGTCGCGCCTCTTGCAGGTAATTCACCACAGATGCGCGTGAGATGTTCAGCCGTTTGGCAATGTCATTCTGGTTCAGCCCCTCGACATAGTAGCACCAGGTTGCCTCCAAAATCGCATCATCCTGGCGGTCAGCCCGCGAGGAGTTACCGGATTCAGAGGATTTGTCTTTGGGCTGTACCATCGTCAGGCCACGTTAGCTTTGGCATGATCAGGGAACAGTGCCGCCAAGCCAGCAGCACTGGCGTCACAGACGCCGCGTTCGGTGATCAATCCGGTGACCAGACGATTTGGTGTGACGTCAAAGGCCGGGTTGCCACCCGTGGTGCCGTTTGGTGTCACCTGCACGGTGGTGATGCTGCCATCTGCCAACCGGCCCTGCACATGGGTGACTTCGTCCTGACCGCGTTCCTCAATGGGGATTTCGGCAACGCCGTCATCGACGGTCCAGTCGATCGTGGACGAAGGCAGAGCCACATAAAACGGCACGTTATTGTCACGGGCTGCCAGCGCCTTGAGGTAGGTACCAATCTTGTTGCAGACATCACCACGCCGGGTGGTTCGGTCGGTGCCGGTAATCACCAGATCAACCTGTCCGTGCTGCATCAGGTGGCCGCCTGCGTTGTCGGTGATGTACTGGTGATCGATACCGTGGCACCCCAGCTCCCACGAGGTCAGTGCCCCCTGGTTACGCGGCCGGGTTTCATCGACCCAAACATGGATCGGAATGCCTGCATCATGGGCGTGATACATCGGGCTGGTGGCGGTGCCCCAGTCCACTGTGGCCAGCCAGCCCGCATTGCAATGTGTCAGCAGCCGAACCGGTTCACCCGCAGGTTTCCCAGCAGCAATTTTGCGAATAAGGTCAAGCCCATGTACGCCGATCATCCGGTTGATCTCGACGTCCTCATCGGCCATTTCATGCGCCAGCGCCAGCGCCGCCGCGGCGCGGTCATCAACAGGCAGGGGGCGTAACAGGTCGCGGCTGCGGTTCAACGCCCAACGCAGGTTGATGGCGGTTGGACGGGTGGTGTTGAAATACTCCCAGGCCTTGTCCATTGCGCTGTCCGACGGATCCAAACGCATTGCCAAAGCCATAGCATAAGCCGCAGTAGCGCCGATAAGCGGCGCGCCGCGTACCCGCATCTCGACAATGGCGTCGGCGAATTCCTTTAGTGTGTCGATTTGTTGGACGCGAAACTCATGTGGCAGCCAGCGCTGGTCAATGATCTGCAATGCGTCCTTGTCAGCGTCCCACCAAAGCGAGCGGTAATGTGTCCCGTTAACTTTCACAGGAAATCCCCTTTATTGTAATGGCGTGCCAGGTTTATCAGGGTGTCGGCATCCAAAATTTTATGTGATGTCAGAATGAGTTCATGCCCCATCATCAGGTTACGAGCCTCCAGCGGCGCCCGAACGGAGCTGTCCTTGATGTCTTCAAAATCAGCGTTATGAGCCAGTGACAAGGTGCGCCGATGCATTTCGATGCCGCAGAACCCCATTGCCTCGGCATGGATACGGGTCAACAGCGTCTTTAACGCTGGTTGCGAGGACTGGCCCTGATCTTCAAATAGAGCTGCCGGATATAACATCCCGGTGCGCTCGCTGTTCCAGAGGTCAGTGAATTCGGCGTCAAAGAACGTCAGGCTGTCCCTGATCACCGTCAGAATCCACTCCTGATAGTCATCCAGTTCAGCGGCGTTGCGATGGCCAGGCTGACTGAAATAGGCCATCAAAAAATTTGCAATCAACATGCCAAGATCAAAGCTCATCGGGCCATATTGGGCAAATTCCGGGTCGATCACCTTACTATCACTTGCCGTCGACATCACCGAGCCACTGTGCAGATCACCGTGCACCATGGTTTCAGTGTTAGAGGCAAAGCTCATGAACATCTCTTGTACCCGGGCCTTCAATTCGCCGTCGCCCCGCAAATTTTGGACAATGGCATCCAGTTCAGCGGTGTGATGGTTCCTTTCAGCATCAAAATACGGGTCAGTGAAGACCAAAGCTTCGCTGATTGCGGGGATTTCGATATTGCCAGCAAACAGGCTCACGTCAGCCTTTTTGTCACCGCTCTTCATCGAAAGTTCCGAGCCGCGAAAAGCAGTGCGTGCGCAGAACTTACCCAGAAAATCACCCAGCCCTTGAACGCGTTCCCCAGCAATCAGCTTGTACCGTAAAATGGTGTGCGGTGACAGGAACTCCATCACAATCAACGCCTGTTCATTATCGAAATGATAAATCTCGGGGACTGTACCGGGGTTGCGAGTGGCCTGCCGCACCAATGCTTCATGCTCATAATAGGCGCGATACAGCGGCAGCGGCCAGCTGTCACCAACCAGACGCACATACGGCAGGGCCTGTTTGACGATGACGCTACTTTTGCTGCCTTCAACAATGAACACAAGGTTCAGGTTGCCGTCACCAACCTCCTGAATTTTCCAATCTTTAGCGTCCGGGCCTACGTGTTTCACGAGCGTGGAAAGTCCACCCAGTCGCTCGCTCAACGTCTCTGTTGTCAACGCTTTGTACTCAGATGGTTGTGTCATGTGTTGGATCTCCCTCCCGGTGCTTGAGTAGGAAATTGCACAATATTCACCATATGTCAAACCGATTGACAATGTGATAATTACAACTTACGAACGATTTGGGAGTGATGCCGTTTGGGCATCTGGAGGGGCGTGATGCAACGGATTTGCGAAATACGCGGTGTTGAAAAATCTTTCGGCAGCAATCGGGTGTTGCGTGGCATCGATCTTTCTATGGAATCCGGGCAGGTCACGGTGCTGATGGGAGCAAATGGTGCTGGCAAGTCGACCCTTGTCAAAGTGCTTTGCGGGGTGCATTCGGCAGATCAGGGCACACTGACCTTAGCCGGTCAGGCCTATTCTCCCATCGACGCTGCAGACGCCATTTCAAAGGGCGTTGTGACCGTGCATCAATCCATCGATGACGGGGTTATCCCCGATCTGGATGTTGCCACAAACCTGATGTTAGACAAACTGACAGAGCCGGGTGCAGGACTGTTTGTCAACGATCGCAAACTCAGGGCGCAAGCTCAAAAAGTGGCTGATGCCATGGGGCTGACGATGGATGTGCGCCAGTTGGTGTCGGAATTAGACGTCGCTGATCGTCAGATGATTGCGATTGCCCGCGCCTTGGCGCGCTCCCCCAAGCTGTTGATTTTAGACGAGCCCACGTCTTCGCTGTCAGCAACCGAGGCCGAACGCCTGTTTGCCCTGATTGATCGCCTGCGTTCAGTTGGCGTGGCCATTCTATATATTTCGCACCGGATGTCAGACATCCGCCGCATTGCTGATCGCATTATATCCATGCGTGACGGTAGCATATCGGGCCTGTTTGAAACGCAACCATTGGATTACGAGGGCGCAGTTACGTCGATGCTGGGTCATGCGATGACGGATGTTGATATTGATCCTGTCACCAGCAGTGCGCCGGTCCTACGTTTGCGCGGGATCAAATTGCGCGCCAACAGTCCTGCTATCGATCTGGATGCCAACGACGGCGAGGTGGTTGCCGTGACGGGTCTATTGGGCAGCGGAAAAAGTCAGCTGGCCGAAGTGATTTTTGGTCTGGCGCAGCCTGCTGGCGGCACTATGGAGCTGGATGGCGAAGGCTACCAACCGGGCAATGCAAAAGCTGCGGTGCGTGACGGTGTTTTTATGTCGCCCAAAGATCGCGCCAGTAATGCAGTATTCCCAGCTTTTGACATTGCCAATAATATGACATTGCCATTCTTGGGCAATTTTAGTCGACTGTCTTTGCTGTCCGAACGTGGGCAGCGGCGGGCGTCAATGGAAATGATCCAGGATATTGGGATCGTGTGCCAGTCCAACCGCGATGGCATTGGCACCCTGTCTGGTGGCAACCAACAAAAGGTGATGATTGCCCGCTGGCTGCTCAAACCGGGGCGGGTTTTGTTGCTGGATGAGCCGTTTCAGGGCGTGGACATTGGGGCGCGTCGTGACATCGGACGCCATATCCGAGCCACAGCCAAGGGACGGGCCACCATCGTATTTGTCTCCGAGATCGACGAGGCGCTGGAGATCGCCGATCGGATTATCGTGCTGAACGAGGCTGCAGTTGTCGGCGAACACAGAAATCAAAACATCGACTTGGCAAAGCTGGTGGCACAGGTCTCGGGCCTGTCACACAGCCCGGCCTTAACAGGGTAATTCGACGAATATCATGGACAACGAACGTATTTTGAACTTGGCAATTCGCTATGGATTTCTGATCCTTCTGGCTGGCATTGTTGTGTATTTCAGCATATCGGCTGAAGGCTTTGCCAGCCCTCGGTCGGCTGTGTTTGTGCTGCAATCCGTGGCCATCACCGGCATTCTGGCGCTTGGTGTAACCAGTACTCTGGTTGTAGACGGATTTGATCTGTCGATTGGCTCCGTCGCGACCTCGTCGTTGATGCTGTCAGCTTATTCCATGGTCATTTTAGAGCAATCGGCACTGGTAACAGTGCTGTTGTGCCTGTCCATGGGCGCCTTGGTTGGATTGGTGAACGGGCTGCTGATCGTCAAAATGCGGGTGCCTGATTTGCTGGCGACATTGGGTATGATGTTCCTGCTCATCGGATTGCAGCGTATTCCGACCCAGGGCAACTCAATTGCAACTGGCATGCGCCTGCCCGATGGGAACCTGGCCGAAGGCACATTTGCGGCAGAATTCCTGTGGATCGGTCGCCATCGCTTTGACCTGTTCATTGAGAAGCTGTTGCCAATGCCGGTGGTCGTCTTTTTGGTGGTGGCTGTTGCGGTCTGGGTGTTTCTTGGCTTCACCCGTCACGGACGATTGATGTACGCCATCGGATCAAACCAACGGGCCGCCGAGTTGGTGGGAACCAATGTCAGCCGCTACAAAATTCTTGCCTATATGATTTCCGGTGTGCTGGCCTCGGTTGGGGGGATCCTACTGGCGGCACGGCTGGGACGTGGTGATATTGCGTCGGGCAACAACTTGTTGCTGGACAGTGTCGCCGCTGCGTTGATCGGTTTTGCCGTGCTGGGTGCTGCCCGACCGAATGCCTTTGGTACGGCCATTGGTGCGCTATTTGTCGGCATCTTGTTGCAGGGCCTCACGATGATGAACGCGCCCTACTACACCCAAGATTTTGTGAAGGGAGCGGTGCTGGTCGCAGCGCTTGTTTTCACATTCTACCTGTCGTCACGCAGTTCATCTGCAGGGCGGCATTGATTCACGTTATTTCATGGGAGGAATACACATGTACTTTAGACGTCAGATGTTGAAACTCACGGGCGCCGCCGCGTTGACCCTGGGGATGGGTGGCGCCGCGCTGGCTGGTGAAATGCCAGCACCGTTTGATAACGCAGGCGAAGTCAAAATTGCCCTGGTGCGCTATCTGTCTACAGGCGATTTTTTCCAGTCCTACCTGTCAGGCGTTGAAACCCAGGCTGCGGCCTTGGGTGTTGATTTGCGGGTGTTTGACAGCCGCCAAGATGCCGCTTTGCAGGCTGACATGGTTGATCAGGCGATTGCGCTTGGCGTTGACGGCATCATCATTCAGCATGGCCTGACAGAGTCGATGAAAGACGCCGCTCAGCGTGCTGTTGAGGCTGGCATCAAGGTTGTTGCCTTTGACGTGAACGTCGAAAACGCGGCCATCCCGCAGGTCGAGCAGTCGGACTATATGCTTGGCAAACTGGCGCTTGAACAAGCCGTGGTCGACAATGGCGACAGCTTTACAGCTGGCTATGTCTATGTTCCGGGTATTGCGCCGCTCGATCGTCGCGATGTCGCTTGGGAAGACATCAAGACTGCCAATCCGGGCATCAAACAGGCCGCTATGTTTGGCACCCTGGACAACCCGATTGCAAATTCGGTGGCCAACCAGGCGCGGTCCGTCTTGATGGCCAATCCAAATATCAACGTGATCTTTGCCCCGTATGATGAATTTGCCAAGGGTGTAAAAATCGCAGTGGACGAGGCAGGCCTGACCTCGGATATCAAGATCTATTCAGCCGATGTTTCCACCGCTGATATTTCAGCCATGCGCGAGCCCGGTTCGGCCTGGGCTGCAACCGTTGCGACAAACCCGGCGGTTGTTGGCGAAGTTTCAGTTCGCACATTGGCTTTGATGCTGGCAGGCGAAAGTCCAGATGCGCAAGTGATTGTGCCGCCAACCTTGATTACGCAAGATTTCCTGAACTCAGAGGATATCAAGAACATGGGCGATCTTGGCGCTAAGATGCCGCAGTTTGCCCACGCCGATGTGTCGATGGCTGACTGGATGCCTCTGCCCAAGCGCTAAGGCACCTAAATAGACGGATATCAAAACCCGGCGCGAGTTTCGTGCCGGGTTTTTTGGATCCATCCGCCTGTGGCCAAAGCCCAAGCGCTACGACCAACTAGGATTGTGATCAGCACCTGACGATACCCATGTGATAGGCACTATGATTTAACTGCGCCTCTCTGGCTCACTCTGGCGAAGCGCCTTATTATAGGCGGGCCAGTTCTTGGTCTTGTAGATCCGCGCTGTAGTTTCGCCCAAGACAATCAGTTATCATACTGGAATCACGACATGAATCCCTCAGCGAATTTGTACAACAGAGCCCTGGCAAGCGCAAAAACGCTCGATCCATGCACGTCAACGCGACGACAAAATGGGCAGGATGGTGCATTCCGCCAGCGATATCTGGTTGGTCCGGCTTATCGGGATCCTACGCACAACCCTTCTGATCAGGCCACTTCAATCGGTCAGGCCAAGACAGCTTCGACTTTCTCTGCTAGCCTGAGCAAGCTGCGGTCATGCCCAGATACCACTGTCAACATGACTCCAATTGTCGCCCCGTCATGCCGGAACGGAAGCGAAATGCTGCAACAATCCATTACATTTCCAACCGAAGGATTGCGTAGAACCTGCAGATTGACGCGGCCATATTCCTCATCATCGGCCATCGATTCCAGGCTTGGTGGCATGATCGGGATTGTGGGCATGAGTAAGATTTTTTGCCCCATTTCCAGTTTGTATTTTTCGATCAGGCCCTGTCGCTGATTCAGTGTTTTACGATACGAAACAGCATCGACATCATCGGCGCGGCCCATCCGGTCCGGGCCCGCCACCCGGGGATCCATCAGGTCTCTTTGTGTCTGATACGCCGCATCATACTCACCGCGAGATTCAATGGCAGAGAAATGCCAAATAGGCAGAGTTTTCAACTCTTCCAGCACCGCCAGAGGTTTTTCCTCAACGCTGAATCCTAAGTTTTTTATAATGGCCACCGCGCGATGGAAACCTGCATCCACCTCCGGGTCAAGATCATCCATTCCGAAATTTGTGGGGATGATAAAATCGGCCTCGACCTCTGGATCAGCTCCCTGCGCGCCCCCCGACAAGATGTCATAGGCCAAAGCACAGGCGGCTACGCTTCGTGCCATTGGCCCAACACTGTCGAGGCTCCTTGAAAGAGCCTTGCAGCCGACCCTTGAGACGCTGTTTTGACTGGGCTTGAACCCCACAATCCCATTAAAGGCAGCAGGTATTCTCAGGGATCCGCCGGTGTCCGTTCCAAGGGCAATATCAGCGATGCCCTGCGCCACTGACACAGCCCCTCCAGCAGTAGATCCGCCGGGAATGGCTCCAGCCACAATGGCATTTTCTGGGGTCCCATAATGCGGGTTCAGCCCCAGACCTGAATAGGCCAGCTCAGTCATATTGGTATGGCCGATAAATATGGCACCCGCTTGCCTCAGGTTTTTGACAGGCACAGCATCTGCGATGGCTGGCGCATCATTTGCCATGAATCTGGTGCCTGCCTTGGTCACAAATCCTTCCACGTCAAACAGATCCTTGACCGAAACGATTGCGCCACTCAGCTGCGTCGTTGGTCTCCCATCAAAGGTCCTGACCTGCGCCCGCCCCTGTTCGAAAAAAGTCTGTGTAAAAACAGACTGTAGCGCGGGTTGCTCGGCCTTGAGACGCTGTTCTGTGTCGCTCAACCGCTGGGCAGCGGTCGTCAAAGACCATGGAAATTGATCGGGCATCGTTTCTTACTCACTTAGATATTGCTCTGCCGCACGGACCGCTATTTCAGCGGCCTTGGCGCAAAGCTCGTTACGCGGGTCTCCGACATAGGAGGTCGAAAAATTGAGAGCCTGAACCTTCCAACCGGGGTCAAACTCCAAAATACGGCCCTGCTTGATCAGCTCAGCCCCCAATTGGCGCGGGAACAAGCCAACTCCGATGCCGGACGCCACCATTTCCAAACCAGCGTAGATGGAACTGGATGGAAAAATCTGGCATTCGTGACCATATCGCTGGATCAGTTCACCCCGTAATTCACGATGGGGCCGGGAGTTGCGATTGTATGTGATCACCGGTGTCGTATTGAAATCAATGACGGATTCACTGGCGGCGCGAAACCATGTCAGCTCGATGGCTGGCAGGCTTACATTATCAATCGAATAATCCGACAGCGGCCCCATCAAAATGGCAAGATCCAGCGACCGCTCCAGCAGCTGTTGACGCAGATTGACTGTAACGTCGACGACGATCTCAACCTTGATATTTGGATATTCCTCATAGAGTTCAGACAAAAAATTCGGCAACCACAACTGCACGATGGTCTCGGCAACGCCAATTCTAAGAAGGCTATCAACAGCCTCTGCCGGGACGATATTCGATTTTATGCTTTCAACAAGATCGCCAATTTTTTCGGCATAATCCCTGAGCAGCACACCCTTCTTGGTCATCGTAACACCACGTTTACTGCGGTCAAAAAGGATGGTTCCCAAGGATTCTTCCAGCGCGGCAATGCGCCCTGACACCGCCGGTTGCGAGATGTTCATTTCCTGCGCCGCTCTGCGCACCCCGCCCAGCCGTGAGACCCACAGAAAGGTTTTAAGTTGATCGAGCGTCATTATCAGACTCCCTCATGATAGATATTCCCGATCAAACTAACGCATTTACTTCAGCACTGCTGATAGAAATGGCGGTCTCATGCCACTACGGGCAGCGGCCTCACGGAATATTCCATGGCGATACACCGTTTGCGGATCGGATCCTCCAGCTCCATTCTGTATTCGGCTGCCGGGCGCACCCCTCCAATCGCTGACAACGTACCGCAGAGCATGGCGGAATTGTCTGCAAACCCCGAAGCACTAATTAGGCCAGCCAAAGGTCGGATGTTCGCCAATGATCCTTGTTGGTAGGTCACCCATTCACCAGCTTCCTGGATCAGACACCGCAGGATCAGCGCATCCAGATCCTCTTTGACCTCGTCATATTTCCAAACCTCTCGGGCTACGGGCTTGAGACAAACCTGCTTTGACGCCGCAACCGAATGCGCTTCCAACTCACGATCTGTATGGTCAGACGCCAGCCCGATCCAGATGTCTCCGTCCTTTTGGATCAGCAGCGGCTCGACCTCGCCCGAGGTCCCGTCACCAAGAACCTCGATCGTCTGATCTTGCGTCAACAAAGCGTTGGACACACGATAGTAAAGCGGCACCTGCGATGGCGGCGCAATACCAATCGCCGCCAGTTCCGCGATGTGATGATCGACGGCCTCTTTGTTGCGCCCGGTCCAACCTGCGACATAAAGATGATCAACGGTCATCTCGACCGTCGTACCTGCATCGGTGAATTTCATGTATTTATCCTAGAGATTAGCTGGAAGAAACAACGCAATGGCTGGAAACAGAATAAGCAACCCAACCATGACAAGCATTGCAAACGCATAGGGAATCACCCCAATCATGACATCGCTGAAACGCCCGCTTTTTCGCGCGGCCTGCACCACGTAGAGATTGAGGCCAACAGGCGGAGTGATCAGTGCCATCTCAACAAGGATGATCATCAAAATGCCAAACCAAAGCTTGTCATAGCCAAGCTGTACGATGATAGGCACCACGATCGGGATCGTTGCGACCATCAGTGATAGGGTTTCGATGAAGAACCCCAAAACAATGTAAATCAGCACGATCACCAACAATGTTGCCAGTGGCCCCAGACCAAGCCCCTGCAAAAAGCTCTGCAAGGCACCGCTGACACCAGCAACGGTCAGCACAAAGTTCAGAACATAGGCACCAATCACCACCAGCATGATCATGGCAGTGGTCCGGATTGTTCCCTTTAGGCTTTGTACCAGCATGTCACGGGTGATCGCCTTTTGGGTCGCACCAATAGCAAAAGCCATGGCCACCCCAATCGCCGCCGCCTCGGTTGGCGTGGCCCAGCCCGCATAGATCGATCCGACAATGGTTCCAAACAGACCAAGCAGGGGAATGAGATCAATCAGACCTGTGAGCCTCTCGCTCCAGCTGGCGCTGATACCTGGCCCACCAAGGGCGGGTTTGATCGTGCACAAGACTGCGGTGACAACCATAAACAGGACGGCCAGACACAAACCAGGCACCAACCCCGCCAGGAACAGCTTCGGGATCGAGGTTTCGGTCAGAAATCCATAAACGATCAGATTAATGGAGGGCGGGATCATGATGCCAAGCGTTCCACCTGCTGCTATGGCGCCAGAGAACAGTTTGGGATCATAGCCAAGTTTTTCAGCCTGCGGCATCGCAACCGAGGCCACGGTGGCGGCGGTGGCAACTGACGACCCTGACGTGGCCGAAAACAAAGTGGCCGTGGCCACATTGGCATGGATCAATCCCCCCGGCAGCCAGGACACCCAGGCCTCCAGTGCTGAATAAGTGCGCCGCGCAATGCCGCTGCGCACCAGGATTTCTCCAAGCAGAACAAAAAACGGGATCGCAATAAGCGTGGCACTGTTTGACGACGACCAGACCACCTGCCCCAACCCGCGCATCAACGGAAATGGGCTAAAGAAAAAGTCGATGCCAAAGGCCAGCAAGAACAAAACAATACCAACGGGAATTGACAGCGTAAGCAGTGCCAGCAGCCCGCCTGAGGTAAACAGGATCATGTCTCACCCCGCAAACCGGCAATTTCGTCGACTTCGTCAAACTTGCCCGAGAAGATATAGATCAGAACTGACGCCGCGATCAGAACCGCAGAGATTGCAAACCAAGCCCACCCCGCAAACCACAGGGTTTGCGGAATCCACAGCGGGGTTTCCAAAGTGGTGTTAGCGGTGGCCCCGTTCTTGATTGTCTTGGCCAGCACCGGCCAAGACCGGTAGGCGATCGCCGTCGCAACCCCAGCCAAAGCCAGAATTGCGACCGCATCAAACATCGCCTGCCCAACCGAAGCACAGCGCGCCCGCAACAAATCAATGCGGACATGCGCCATGCTGGTCAGCGCATAGCTGATACCCCAACTCGTTGAGATGGCCATTGCGTATCCTGACAGCTCATCAGTGCCGCCCAGCGACATCTCAAAGGGCCGTGCAACAATGTCGAACAGGGTCACCGCAACAGTCACAAGAAGAAGAAGACCGGCGGCAACCGCCAGATATTCATTCATCTGCTGCAACACCGAGAGGGATCGTTTCATAGTTCAGACCGCCGCTTACTTAAGCTCGAACTGAACACCAGTGGCTTTACCCACTGTATCATTCCAACGTTGGCCCCAGTCGCCGCCCGAACGTTCAGCCCAATCAGGAAGAACAACAGACACCAGAATGTCGCGCGCAGTTTTCAGGTCTGCATCGGACACCTCGACCAGCTTCATGCCGCGTTTGTCACCGGGGCAATCTCCGATGCCGGTCAGACATGCAACATCATTCGCCAGAGCATTTTGGGCGGTGGCCCAAGCCGGGGCTTCAAGATCAGATTGCACACTGGCTTCGATCAAGGCTTGTTCTTCGCTGCTCAGACTATTCCATTTGTCCAGATTGATCGCGGTGACAACCGGATCCCAACCCCCAAGCGGAATTGGCATCAGATGGGTGGACACTTCCCACCAACCAGCGCTGTAGCCTGAACCGGCACCTGTGACGGCACAGTCAACAACACCCTTTTGCAAAGCCCCCGGAACTTCGCCAAAGCTTACGCTGACGGCCTCGGCCCCCAGCGCCTCAAGCAGTTTACCAGTCATCCGACCTGAAGCGCGGATTTTCTTACCCTTCAGATCCTCCAGTGATCCAATTTCAGCGTTGCAGAAAACCACCTGCGGCGGATATGGCGCAACGCCCAGAACTTTGGCGTTAAATACGTCTCTGTAGATGTCATCGATCAGCGGGCGGGCTGCTTCGACCATGATTTTTGCAGCCCCTGCATCTGTTGCGATCAGCGGCACATCCAACCCTTCAAGGGCCGGGCTATCGGACACCGCGTAGTCAGACACAGTCATGCCAACATCAAATACACCTTCGCCAAGCATGCGGAAAACGTCGCCGCCCTTGATCCCCATCTGGTCATGGGTTGTCAGCATGGCGGTAATCTGGCCGCTGCTGGCTGCCGGCATTTTCTCCGTCCAAAACGGTTTCTCATATTGCTTGTGAAGCGGCAGGCCGCTCCAGCTGCCGACAACGGACAATTCTTGTTGTGCAACGGCTGCGGTGCTGGCCACTGCCAGGCCAAGGGCCATAAGACCGGTGTTCATTTTCATGGGTTCTCTCCTTGTCGATTTAGGTAATTTATTGTCGAAGATCGGTGGGGGTGCTCACAAAGCTCGACGTTTCATCAATTTCGGTGATCAACATGGCGCCCGGAGCATGAGTTATGCAAAACGGCGGTCGCGCCTGTGCGATGGCCACCTGCGTGGTGACACCACAGCCCCAGAAAACCGGCAGCTCATCGTCTTTGACGGTGACTGCTGCCCCCCACTGCGGGGCAGTTAAATCTGCAATTCCGATCTCCGCCGGATCTCCCACATGTAGTGGCTTGCCGTGAGCATGGGGATAGGTCGCGCATATCTCTTGAACCTGATCCAGATCGCAGGCCTTGATCGGGCGCATGCTCACCACTGTCGGGCCGCCAAACGGACCTGCAGAAAGGGTCGGTACATCGGTCAAAAACATTGGAACGGTGACATCTTCTTGGATGTGACGCATGCCAATACCTGCGGACATCAGGGCCCGCTCAAAGGTGAAGGAGCAGCCAATTGCAAAAGCGACAAAGTCATCCCGCCACAAAGTCGTAATATCGCGTTCCGATCGCAGGTATTCGCCGAATTCAAAAACATTGTAGAGCGATAAATCCGTTCTAAGGTCGATACTTGGCCCCAAGGCCTCAATCCGGGACTCCCCAACTTTGGACTTCCCCAACAGTGGGCAGGCAATTGGGTTTTCTGCGCAGAATGTCTCAAAATCCAACACCATGTTTTCAGGAAGAATGACAAGATTGCATTGCAGAAAACCGTCACACAGCCCCGCTGTATGCCCGCCATACTGATTTTGGCGAATAACCGATCTGACCGTATCCGCTGATGCACTCGCCAATGACAAATACTCGCGATCCGCACTCTCAATGCCCAAACTCATTCCGCTCTCCTTGGTCCAAGGATAATGCGGCGGCCGTGCGATCAAGACAAACTGTATATTTCTATAGGTTTTGATCACCTTTGCTTATCACCTTGAACGCACAGATCGCTCTGCCCACCCGGCCACAGCGGTGTCTGACCTGCACCACTCCCCTCCCCTGCTAGGGTTTTGCGGCGCGCCGCCCTACTAAACCTAGAATAATCCTTGCGCGACTCTGACTCTTTGGGCAATAGTCACGAAAAAGAGGCGATAAACGCCATTTACCGTGAACACGGAACGACGACGAGAGAGCAGATGAGTGAACCTAACCCGCATGAAGACCTGAATGCCGTCATCCGTCAACATTCTGAATGGTTGGCCAACCAGTTGCATTCGCAACGCGAAAGCCTGTTTCCGCCCAATGCCGCCAAGACCATGCGCAAATTCATGTCGGGCGAAGCAGCGGCCCTGTTAGGGGTCAACGATTCCTACCTACGCAAGCTGCATCTGAATGGCAAAGGCCCCTCCCCCGAGCTCACGCCCGGCAACCGCCGCCTTTATTCTGCGCAGGATATCCAGGATCTGCGAGTCCTGCTGGAGAAAACAGCGCGCAAACCGGGAGATTATTTGCCGGGCCGACGCGACGGCGATCACCTGCAGATCATCGGAGTGATGAACTTCAAAGGGGGCTCGGGAAAAACAACATCTGCCGCGCATCTGGCACAACGCTTGGCGCTGACCGGATACCGTGTGCTTGCCATCGACCTTGACCCACAGGCCTCGCTCACTGCCCTGCACGGCGTGCAGCCCGAAGTCGACCTCCAGGACGGCGGCACGCTCTATGACGCCATTCGTTATGACGATCCAGAACCGATTAAGTCGGTGATAAGAAACACTTATATCCCAAACCTCGACTTGATCCCCGGCAATCTGGAGCTGATGGAGTTTGAACACGAAACCCCGCGCGCCCTGTCTCAGGGCAACGCCGGCTTGTTCTTCTTTCGCGTCAAAGAGGCACTGGCGCAGGTCGACGCCGACTATGACGTCGTGGTGATCGATTGCCCGCCGCAGCTCGGCTTTCTCACCATGTCGGCGCTGTCGGCTTCAACCGGTGTGCTGGTGACAATCCACCCAGAAATGCTGGACGTCATGTCGATGAGCCAATTCCTGCGGATGACCGCCGATCTGATGGATGTCATCGCCGAAAGCGGCGCTGATATGTCCCACGACTGGATGCGCTATATGCTGACCCGCTATGAACCCTCAGACGCGCCTCAGAACCGCATTGTGGCCTTCCTGCGCACCATGTACGGCGATATGGTGCTGAACACCCCCATGCTCAAGTCCACCGCCATCTCTGACGCGGGCCTGACCAAGCAAACCCTGTACGAGGTCGAACGCAGCGCCTTTACCCGCTCTACCTACGACCGCGCCATCGAAAGCCTGAACGCAGTCAATGACGAAGTCGCCGCACTGATCCAAAAAACCTGGGGGCGGTCATGACCAGCAAGAAAAAGCGCATGTCGCTGCTCGACAACCTTGCCGCAACCGGCGCCCCCTCGGCTGCTGGTGCGACGTCTTCGATGATGTCCAACAACCGGGCCTTGCGCTCAGCCCGTGATGCTGTCGATGGCCACAGTATCTGGGAATTGGACCCCGATCATATTTCTGATGGTCGGTTAAAGGACCGCCTTGACCCGGCTGATGTTGCCGACCTGCGCGACGCCATCGACACAAATGGCCAGACTGTGCCCATTCTGGTGCGCCGTCATCCCAATGACGCCAACCGGTATTTGCTGGTCTATGGCCGCCGCCGACTCGAAGCAATCCGCATCTCCGACAAGGTCGACAAGGTGCGGGCCATCGTTGCCAATATCGATGACGATGCAGCGGTGCGGGCGCAAATTTCCGAAAACATGGCCCGTCGTGACCTTTCATTCATTGAAAAAGCTCTTTTTGCTCAAGAGCTTATCGACAATGACTTTGGAACACAGTCACAGGTCGCCGAGGTGCTGACCGTCACCAAATCCTCGATATCGATGGCTCTGGCGATTGTGCAAACTGTCGGTGTCGACGTCATTCGCGCCATTGGTGCCGCCCACGGTGTGGGTCGCCCCAGATGGGACGCGCTTGGCAAAGCCATCGAAAGCAGCCGCGTAGATCCTATGCGGCTGGTCCGGATCGCTGATGATATCCATACTCAGGCTGATGTGGCCATTGTGACGGACAATCAGGCGCCCGAACCCTCAGAAGTCTCTGTTGCCGCCTTTGAGGCGGTGTTCAAAGCTGCTGATCAGGCAACAACGCCGTCTCGCAACGCCCCCCCTGCCCCGTCACGTAGCGGCGCAAACCGGCGCGCCCTGACTCTGGCAGGTACACGCAGCGGCACGGTCAATCGCACAGCCAAAGGCATTTCAATCAATCTCGACAACAGCGCTTTTGCCGACTGGGTCGAATCCGAAGCACAGGATTTGATCGAAGATCTTCACCAGCGCTGGCTTCAGCGCACCGATACCTAATACCAAAGCAGATCAAACAAAGGAGGCACAAAAAGACAAAAGAAAAGGCCCCGTAAAGACACAGCTCCACGAGACCCCAACTTGTTTCTAGCACCTTCAAGTTAGTGTCGTGAGCCTCAGTCCGCAAGTCCTAAGTGATTCGCGGAACGGGAATTCTTTGTCTTCGTGAAAATCTATGCACTACACACCAGCAACGCCGTTCCGGCGAGCGATGAATGCTGTCATCATGAAATGTCAGCCTCAGACCCCCCCTGACCTACCACTCAACGGTGTCAATAAATGGGAAACCTTGCGCGAATTGGCGACCGCGCGGACGGCATTTTCCCTGTCAGACCGTGACATGACCGTGCTTCAGGCACTGGTTAGTTTTCATCAGGAAACCAACCTCGGGGAAAAGCCCTCAAACCTCGTTGTGCACCCGTCAAACAAGTCGATTTGCGAGCGCCTGAATGGCATGCCCTGTTCCACCATGCGGCGTCACCTGTCTCATCTTGTGCAGGCCGGTGTCATTGCCCGCCGTGACAGCCCCAACGGCAAACGCTACGCCCGCCGGTACGGCGAAGACAAGATCGCCTATGGATTTGACCTGACCCCACTTGTCCTGCGCTTCCACGAATTCTGCGCCGCCGCCGAGTCTGTTCGGGCCGAAGCCGAAAAATACCGTCGTCTGCGCGAAGCTGTCAGCCTCATGCGCCGCGATTTAGCCGCCCTGGGCACCTATGGTGAAGATCTGCGCCCTGACCTGGCCATCTGGACCCAATTCGCAGACCTCGCCGCCCTCACCGCCCGCGACCTGCGCCGCAAACTCAGCTTCACCGAATTGCAAGAAATTGAGAGGGTCCTACGCAAGGCATTGGATATGTCTCGGGATGTTCTCGAACCGCAATCAACACAAAATCTGAGCACCACTGATGCTGATATTGAGCAGCACCATCAGAATTCTACTAAAGACTCTTATGATTTTGAACCGGCTGTAGAAATCAGCAAAAATGGCACCGCCAGCGTCCCAACAGAACCCGGTGACCAAACTGTATCCGAAAACAATGAAGAGGATCTTGCCAGACCGAACGCCAAGTTACCAAATCTTCCACTTGGTATGATACTCAGGGCATGCAAAGAAATTCAGCTCTATTCGGAGGGCACCATTCGTCACTGGCACGATCTGGTCAGAGTGGTGGACAGGGTGCGCCCAATGATGGGGATTTCACCCAATGCTTGGGACGATGCAAAGCGTAATATGGGTATCGAAGAAGCCTCAGTTGTCTTGGCAGCAATGCTGGAACGGATCGTCGATATTCGCTCGCCTGGTGGATATCTCCGAAGCCTCAGTGGCAAGGCATCTGTTGGCGAATTTTCAAGCGGCCCGATGATTATGGCACTAATGCGCAAAGAACCTGTCTAAGGTTCACAGCTGTGAACCTCCCGGGCACTTGGATCCTAGCGTAGAGAGTTCACACTTGTGAACGGCATTGTTGCACGGAGCCTCTCTCGGCCAATATTGGATGTGGGCTGTTCTCTTATGGATACTGTAAATACCGCACAATTCAACGCAGATCGTCGTGACAAGATCCCGAAGCTAAAGCGCCGGGTGACCAACTGCACAGAGTACGACGAAAGCCTTCGGCGGCGTGGTGATCTGACGGATTGGATCAGCGATGACGCGCTTGCGCGGTGTGGTCGGCCCCACCGCGCAAGACACCTGGTGGCCAGCCTGTCTATTCGGATATTGCGATTGAGATGCGTCTGACACTGCGCATGGTGTTCAAGCAGGCGCGGCGTCAGACCGAAGGCTTGATGCGCTCTATCGCCAAGCTGCTTGGTGTTGATATCGCGGTGCCGCATTTCTCGACCATGTCACGCAGGGGCATGAGCCTGTCGGCCAAAGCTGTGCGCCAGAGCACCACACCGGTGCAACTGGTCGTAGACAGAACCGGGTTGAAAATCTTTAGCGAGGGCGAATGGCTCAAGGAAAAGCATAAAACAAGGGGCAGACGACGCTCGTGGGGCAAACTGCACCTTGGCCTTGATCTTGTCAGCGGCCAGATCGTTTGATCCAATTTGACCACTGGCGACATTGGCGATCCAATCGCCCTGCCGGGCCTGCTGGATCAGATCGACGGCCCGGTTGAGATGCTCATTGCGGACGGTGCATACGATGGCCAGCCAACGGTAGGGGCTCTTACTGAACGCTTCGGCGCGTCAATCAAAGTCGCGATGCCATCACCCAAGAACGCGGTTTTGAGCCCTGACGCGGCCCAAAACCCAAGCATTCGTGACCGCCATATTGGCGACATAGCTGCCCATGGCCGTATGGCATGGCAGAAGTCATCGGGCTACAATCAGCGCAGCCGCGGCGAAACATTGATGGGGCGTTGGAAAATCGTCATCGGGCCCAAGCTCAAGGCGCGCAGCTTCGAAAATCAGAAGACAGAGGCCAGGATTGGCGTCCGGATGACCGAACTAGGCCGCCCCAATTTCGAACGCACCGCCTGAAATCCGTCTCGGGTTGGGCCCGTTCCGACCGCTTCATCTTCCGTGCAAAAGCGCCGTTGTGAACCGTCAACAAATACCTTGAAAAAGGTGCTCAATACCCACCTCGCGATTGCGGTGCGATGGCCAAGGCTGCATCCAGAATATAGGGTAACAGATCTTCCTCAATACGATCATGGCTCCAGTGATGCGAGGACACGGAACATTGTACCGCCGCATGGGCCCGGCCATCAGGCCCGATTATGGGGGCGGCAATGCCGGTTTGATTCAGGATCATTTGGTTCTGGGTTGTGGCGTAGCCCATTTGCGCGGCCTCTTCGACACCGGCGCGAATGGCATCGCGGTCTGTTGTTGTTTTTGGTGTGAATTGCTGGATAGGCCAAGTGTCCACAACGTGGTTCCGTTCCTCGAGCGCCCAGGTTGATATCATGGCGCGGCCTGCCGAAGCATTCAGGGCAGGCAAGCGTCGTCCAACAAGCGTGGCTGAAAACTGGCTGCTGCCATTGGGCAGTCGGCTGACATAGATAATATGATCCCCGGATAGTTCCGTCAGATTAACGGTTGAACCCAATCGCTGTGACAGGTCTATCAGTTGAGGCATGGCTTGTTTGACCAAGGGGTCTGACCAGAAATAGGCATAGGCCAGTTCGAGCCAGGCATGCGACGGGCGAAAGCGCTTGGTTTCAGGGTCCTTGTCCAACATGCCTTCGATATGCAGCGTATTGGCCAATCTCTGAGTCGCACTTTTATCCAGACCTGTGCGACGGGCCAGATCAGTCAAAGACATTTCGGTGGCAGTCTCATCAAAGGCACGTAACAGCTTTAAGCCCTTGGCCAGAGATCCCACGAACAACGTATTTTGTTTTTCTTTCATGCGGTTACCCTCGGCACTTTGACGCACCTCCAAAATCCGAGCGAAACGGACTTGACGGGGTGATGCGAAAAATGATTACTAAACTCATATAACAATATAGAGTATCATATTATGATACCTTGTCAACCAGCAACTTATTGGCTCCGGCCGACCAGCAAGGGAATAGACATGGTTTATACCAAATTGAAATCGGCCGTCGCCGTATTGTCGATATGTGCCGCAGGGGCGGCCTATGCCGACAAATCAGATGACACGCTGTCGGTGGCTTTCACCAAAGAACTTGAGAACGTTGATAGCTACTTCAATTCATCCCGCGAAGGCGTTGTACTGCAACGAGCCGTTTGGGACGGATTGATCTACCGTGATCCGGTGACCAATGAATACAAGGGCAACCTTGCAACCGCATGGGAGTGGATCGACGATGTCACTCTGGAGTTCAAACTCCGCGAGGGCGTCACATTTCACAACGGTGAAGTGTTTAACGCCGATGATGTGGTCTTTACCGTCAATTTTGTCGCTGACGCAGAAAATGGCGTGAAAACCCAGCGCAATGTGAGCTGGATGAAATCGGCTGAGAAAATCGACGACTATACCGTTCGCATCAACCTCAAGACGCCTTTTCCGGCGGCGATCGAGTTTCTGTCTGGCCCAGTTTCGATGTACCCAAACGAATACTACGCCGAGGTTGGTCCCAAGGGCATGGGTCTGAAACCTGTTGGCACCGGACCTTATAAGGTTGCCGAGGTCATTCCGGGTCAACGCTTTGTGCTGGAGAAAAACACCAGCTATCACGATAGCCCCAAAGGACAGCCCACCATTGGTCGCGTTGATATTCGGACCATCCCTGACATCAACACGCAGATTGCCGAGCTGTTCAACGGCACACTGGATATGATCTGGCAGACGCCGGCGGATCAGGCCGAAAAACTGGCCGAGATGGATCAGTTTACTGTCGCCAATGAAAGCACCATGCGCATTGGCTATCTGTCGCTGGATGCGGCTGGCCGGACCGGTGAAGACAACCCCTTTACCAATCTGAAGGTGCGTCAGGCCGTTGCCCATGCCATCAACCGCGAGGCACTGGTGAGTGCTTTGCTGAAAGGCAAAAGCCAGGTTATCTCGACCGCTTGTTTCCCAAGCCAATTTGGTTGTGATCAAGATGTGACCAGCTATGACTATGATCCTGAGAAGGCCAAGATGTTGCTGGCCGAGGCCGGGTATGAGGATGGGTTCACGACGGAATTCTATGCTTACCGTAACCGGGATTATGCCGAAGCGATTTCGAGCTATCTGAACGCGGTTGGCATCAAGACCGACTTCAAGATGCTGAAATATTCGGCACTGCGGGAATTGCGCACAGCCAAAGGCACGCCAGTGTCGTTCCAGACCTGGGGATCTTACTCGATCAACGATACCTCGGCGATCACCAGCCAGTTCTTTAAATTGGGCGCACTGGACGATGCGCGGGACCCGGAACTGCGTGATTGGCTGGATGTAGCGGATAGTTCGACCAACCCGGACACCCGTAAAGAGTTCTATTCCAAGGCGCTGAACAAGATTGCGGACAACGCCTATTGGGTGCCGATGTTCTCGTACAACACCAACTATGTGTACGGCAACGACGTCTCTTATACTCCAACTCCGGATGAGGTTCTGCGGTTCACCACGATGACCTGGAACTAATCCAACGTCACAGCCCGGTTGCCATTTGCGCGACCGGGCTGTTTTCCCACCACTATGCCAGGTCTGACGCCGCCCGTTTGGGGGGCTGTTGACTTAGCTGGACGATTTTGACGATGACAACCGGAGGCCTGCTGGCTTGTGCTTAACTTCATTCTAAAACGGCTTGGGCTGGCCCTGTTGGTGGCGCTGACCGTCTCCTTCATCAGCTTTAGCCTGCTGTTCCTGTCAGGTGATCCTGCCATTGCCTTGGCGGGCGAGGGCGCAACCGACGAGGACGTGTTGGCCATTCGCAAGCTGTATGGTTTTGACCGGCCCATGGTGGCGCAATACGGCAGTTGGTTGCTGAATGCGCTGTCGGGGGATTTTGGCGAGAGCTATTATTTCAAACTGCCGGTGTCATCGCTGATTGCTGACCGTCTGTCGGTGACCATGCTGCTGGGGCTGTGCGGGATCAGTTTTGCGCTGCTGACGGCGGTGCCTTTGGGGGTGATTGCCGCCATTCGACCAAACTCGATCATCGACCGGTTTGCCTTGTTCCTGTCCGTGGCGGGGCAGGCGATGCCGTCGTTCTGGTTTGGCTTGATCCTGATCGTGGCCTTTTCAATTAAGCTGCGCTGGTTGCCGCCCTCGGGCACTGATAGTTGGCGACATTTCATCATGCCGACCGTGGTGCTGGGCTATTACGCGATGCCGGCCATCATGCGGCTGACCCGGGCGGGCATGCTGGACGTGCTGTCGTCGGACTATATCCGCACCGCCCGCGCCAAAGGCGCGTCGGAGATGCGGGTGATGTTCAAACATGCGCTGCGCAATGCGATCATTCCCGTGGTCAGTCTGGCCGCAGTACAGATGGGATTCATGCTGGGCGGCTCGATTGTGGTCGAGTCGATCTTTGCGCTGCACGGGGCAGGGTACCTCGCCTGGGAGAGCATCTCGCGCAATGATTTGCCCACCGTACAGGCGCTGATCCTGGTGTTTTCGATGTTCTATATCACCTTCACCTTTCTGGCCGATGTGCTGAACGCCTGGCTTGATCCGCGTATGAGGAGCAGCTGATATGACACTTGCGACTTCGACAAACAGTGTTGATCCCCTGCTGCAGGAGATCGTTGGGCCAACACCGGGGCAGGTGTTGCGGCAGCGGTTCTTTGGTCATCGCGGGCTGATGATCGGCGCCTCGGTGCTGGTTGTGCTGCTGATCATTGCGGTGCTGGCGCCGATTGTGGCCCCCCATGATCCCTATGCGCAGGACCTGATGGCGCGGATGAAACCGCCGGTGTTTCTGGGCGGCAGCTGGGAGCATATTCTGGGCACCGACCATCTGGGCCGGGATTATCTGTCGCGGCTGATCTATGGTGCCCGGGTGTCGCTGATAATTGGTTTTGTCGCGGCGCTGATTTCCGGCACCATTGGCACCGCCATGGGGGTTGCTGCCGGGTATTTTGGCGGGCGTGTTGATGCGGTCGTGACCTTTCTGATCAACGTGCGATTGGCGATGCCGGTGGTGCTGGTGGCGCTGGCGGTGGTTGCCATTCTGGGTGGGTCGCTGCAGGTGGTGATTGGCGTGCTGGGCCTGCTGTTGTGGGATCGGTTTGCGGTGGTCATGCGGGCCTCGACCTTGCAGGTGCGGGGCCGGGAATATGTTGCGGCGGCGCAGGCCATTGGTGCCTCGACTCCGCGGATCCTGCTGTCCGAGATCATGCCCAATATCATGAACAACCTGATTGTGGTGGTCACGCTGGAGATGGCGCATGCCATCCTGCTGGAGGCCACCCTGTCGTTTTTGGGGCTCGGCGTGCAGCCACCGACGCCGTCTTGGGGGCTGATGGTATCCGAGGGCAAGAACATGATGCTGTTTGAACCCTGGCTGGTGCTGATCCCCGGCGCGGTGCTGTTTGTGCTGGTGCTGGCAATCAATCTGATGGGCGACGGTCTGCGTGACGTTACCGCCCCCGAAAACCGGAGCTGACCCATGCGCCAGAATATATCCAGCCAGGACAAACCCATCCTGTCGATCGACAATCTGACCATCGACATACCCACCAGCGCCGGCATCCTGCATGCGGTGCGCGGCATCAGCCTGGACCTGAAACGCGGTGAGACGCTGTGTATCGTTGGTGAAAGTGGGTCCGGCAAATCGCTGACCTCGCTGGCGCTGATGGGGCTGCTGGGCAAACGTATCGTGCCGCAAGCGGACCGGATGGAGTTTGACGGGACCGAGCTGACCACCGCCAGTGCCCGCACCATGCGCAAGCTGCGCGGGGCGCGGATGTCGATGATTTTTCAGGAGCCGATGACCTCGCTTAATCCGGCCTATACCATTGGTGATCAGCTGATGGAGGCACTGACGCTGCATGGCGGCACCAGTCGCAAGAAGGCCCGCGCCCGTGCGATTGAGCTGCTGGAAAAGGTCGGCATCACCGCTGCCGAAAGCCGCCTGTCGCAGTTTCCGCATCAGCTGTCGGGGGGATTGCGCCAGCGGGTGATGATCGCCATGGCGCTGATGTGTGAGCCGGAACTGATCATCGCGGATGAGCCGACAACGGCGCTGGATGTGACCATTCAGGCGCAGATCCTGCGGCTGCTGGCGGATCTGCAGCGCGAGATGAACATGGCGATGATCCTGATCACTCATGATCTGGGCGTGGTGGCGCGTATCGCCGATAAGGTGGCGGTGATGTATGCTGGTGAGCTGGTTGAAACCGGCCCGGTTGATGAGATTTTCGCTGCACCGTCACACCCCTATACGCGTGGGTTGCTGCGTTGCATCCCGCTGCCGGGAAAAACCAAGCGTGGATCAATTCTGGGGACTATTCCGGGCATCGTTCCGTCGCTTGTTGGCGATGTCGAAGGCTGCACCTTTCGCACCCGCTGTGAGCATGCCACCCCGGCCTGCCGTGGCGCCATTCCGCAGCATACTTCGCCAGAGGGAACCCATTCCTTTCGGTGCGTTTATCCACCCGAGGGCAGCCAAGCCGCTACAGCCCAGCCCACAGGAACAAGCCTATGAACCCGTCAGAGACACCTGTTCTTGAGCTGCGCAATGTGACCAAGACCTATTCGGTTAAACAGGGGCTGTTTGGCAAAGCCAAACCGCTGACTGCGATCAGCGATGTCTCGCTTAAACTGGGCCGGGGCGAGGTGCTGGGGCTGGTGGGCGAAAGTGGCTGCGGCAAATCCACCCTGGCCAAAGTGCTGCTGGGGCTTGAGGCCCCGAGTTCGGGTCAGGTTTTGGTTGATGGTCAGGCCCTTGGTGGGCAGGATCGGCTGGCGCTGGCGCGGCGCATACAGCCCATTTTTCAGGATCCCTATTCCTCGCTGAACCCGCGCAAAAGCATTTATGACATCATTGCGCTGCCGCTGCGTGTGCACGGCATTGGGGATGAGGACAGCCGCCAGAAATCTGTCCGCGAGATTCTGGATATTGTCGGGTTGCCGGCGCGGGTGATGAACAGCTATCCCAGCCAGATGTCCGGTGGTCAGCGCCAAAGGGTGGCGATTGCGCGTGCGCTGATCATGAAGCCCGAGATCGTGATTTGCGACGAGCCGACCTCGGCGCTGGATGTGTCGGTGCAGAGCCAGATCTTGAACCTGCTGAACGAGCTGCGCGAAGAGTTTGGCCTGACCTATCTGTTTATCAGCCACAATCTGGCAGTGGTTGAGCACCTGGCCACTCGGGTGGCGGTTATGTATCTGGGCCGCATTGTCGAGGAGGCCAGCGTTGAGGGATTGTTCGACGCTGCGCGCCATCCCTATTCCGATGCCTTGTTGAAATCTGTGCTGACGCCTGATCCCAGTCTGGGAATTCCGGATACCCAACTTGGCATGACTTATCCCAACCCGATTGCGCCGCCAGATGGCTGCCATTTCCATCCCCGATGCCCGCTTGCGACGGATCTTTGTCAAACGCAAAGGCCGATCCCCCAGTTTGATGCCGCTGGCAGGATTGAATGCCACTTGCATACTCCGTGAAGCACGAAACGCCGCTTTCTTCTTTAATTTGCTTTCATTCCCAAGAAAGGACGCTCTATGCGTTCCAGCTTTTCGCGCAGTCAGACCACAGCTAAGACGGTTATTGAGACCAAATATGGTGTGGTTGCGGCACAGCACAGTTTGGCGGCTGAGGTTGGGGCTCAGGTTCTGGCCGCTGGTGGCACGGCGGTGGACGCAGCTGTGGCGACATCTTTTGCCATTGGCGTGCAGGAACCCTGGATGAGTGGTCCGGCAGGTGGTGGTGCGCTGATGTTGTGGCATGCGGATAGTGGCAAGGCCGAGGCGTTGAACTACGGCATGCGCTCACCTGCGGCGCTGAACCCTGGTGATTTCCCGCTGAGTGGGGCAGGGCAGGCGGGGGACCTGTTCCCCTGGGACCACGTGGAAGGGGACCGTAACCTGCAGGGCGCGACCTCCATCGCGGTGCCGGGGCTGGTTGACGGTATGGGCAAGATGCATGCGCGCTATGGTCGAATGCCGTGGTCCGACCTGTTAAGCCCTGCCATCAAGTTTGCCCAAGAGGGGTTGCTGGTCGATTGGTATGCGGCGCTGATCATTGCTTCGACCACGCGGGCCTTGGCGCAGGACGCAGATGCGGCGCGGCTGTTTCTGGAAGATGGCCAATGGCCGACAATCACTGGTTGGACGGCGCTGGCTGAGAAACGGCTGGATCAGTCTACCCTGGCGGCCAGCTTGCAACAACTGTCAGAGCAGGGCGCGCGCGACCTGTACGAGGGTGATCTGGCTGCGGCCATGGTCAAGGATGTGCAGGCCAAGGGCGGCAGTCTGTCGATGCAGGATCTGCACAACTATCACGCGTATTTTGCCGATGCATTGAGTTTTACCTATCGGGACGGTCAGTTTCATGTGTTGCCGGGTCTGACGGCCGGCCCCACATTCCGCCATGCGCTGAGGCGGATGGAACAGGCCGACCTGCAGGGTGAGGGGCCCGGGGCAGGGGCCTATTCCGCCTATGCGGATGGGTTGAAATCAGCCTATGCGGAACGGATTTCCAGCATGGGCCACGACGGCGAGGCACCGGGGGCCGAAGGCTGCACCACGCATTTTTCAGTGGTGGACCGCGACGGCAATATGGTGACCCAGACCCAGACCTTGCTGTCGATCTTTGGTAGTCGGATTGTCTCTCCGTCAACCGGATTTGTGATGAACAATGGGATCATGTGGTTTGATCCGGTGCAGGGGCGGCCAAACTCGCTTGCCGGTGGTAAGCCCTGTTTGATGAATGTCTGTCCGGTGATCGGCGAAACGGGTGAAACACGCTTTGCCTTTGGCGCCTCGGGAGGGCGGAAAATTGCCTCGGCTGTGGCCCAGCTGAGCAGTTTTGCCGTCGATTATGACATGGATTTGGGCACGGTGTTTCATCAGCCCAGAATTGATGTGTCCGGTGGCGAGAGGGTTGTGGTGGACGAGAGCTTGCCGCCCGAGGTGATTGCTGCACTTGATGCCGAGCATCCGGTGACCACCACACGGCGTACCGTGTTTCCCTATGCCTTTGCCTGCCCTGCCGGGGTGATGCGGCGGCGGGGGATGAATTCGGGCTGTACAGAAATCATGTCGCCATGGGGTGACACAATACATGAACAGGAGAGTGCGCAATGAGCCGTGAAAATGCATTGGTGCAGGTAGAGGGCTATTTCGAGCGCGGCGATTTCACCGCTGATCTGGCTGGGTTGGTGGCGTTTGAGACAGAAAGCCAGAACCCGGATCAAGCCTCTGTTTTGCGACAGTATTTGAGCGAAGCGATGCAGCCCCGGCTTGCGGCATTGGGGTTTGACTGTGTGATTCATGACAACCCGGACCCCAGTGGTGGGCCAATTCTGACCGGTGCGCGGATCGAAGATCCGGCATTGCCGACCATCCTGACCTATGGCCACGGCGACGTGATATTGGCCCAGACCGAACAATGGCGCGAAGGCTTGCATCCCTTTGAATTGGTTGAGGAAGGGGATCGTCTGTATGGTCGTGGCTCGGCTGATAACAAAGTACAGCACCTGATCAACATTGCCGCACTTGAAGCTGTTTTGGCGGTGCGTGGCAAGTTGGGTTTTAACGTGAAAATCGTCATTGAGATGAGTGAGGAAATTGGCTCTCCTGGCCTGGCTGAATTTATGCAGTCCAATAGGGAAGGTCTGGAGGCAGATGTTTTGATCGCCTCGGATGGTCCAAGGTTGCGGCCTGAGCGGCCAACCATGTTCATGGGCGCGCGCGGTGGACTGTCTTTTGATCTGAGCCTGGACCTGCGCGACGGGGCGCATCATTCTGGCAATTGGGGCGGCTTGCTGGCCGATCCGGCGATTATCCTGTCGCATGCGATTGCGTCGATCTGTGATGCCCGTGGGCAGATCCAAATTCCTGAGTGGCGCCCGACCAGCCTGACCGATGATATCCGCGCCGCGCTGAGTGAATTGCCGGACAATGACGGTGATGATCCAAAGGTGGATGAAGACTGGGGAGAGCAAAGCCTGACCCCGACTGAGCGGGTCTATGGCTGGAATTCCTTTGCAATACTGGCCATGACCAGTGGTGTTCCCGAGGCGCCAGTGAATGCGATTTCTGCCAAGGCGCGGGCCACCTGCCAATTGCGCTATGTGGTGGGGACCAATCCAGAGGATATCTTGCCAGCCCTGCGGCGGCATCTCGACTCCCATGGATTTCAAAAGGTTCAGATTGCGACGCATGAGCGTGGATTTTTTCACGCGACCCGGTTGGACCCGTCCCACCCTTGGGTGAAATATGTCGAACAATCGCTGACCCGGACCACAGGTGAGAAACCACATGTCCTGCCCAACCTGGCCGGATCACTGCCCAATGATTGTTTCGCGGATATTCTTGGACTGCCGACAGTCTGGTTGCCACATAGCTATTTGGGGTGCTCGCAACACGCACCAAACGAGCATGTTCTCAAATCGGTCTGCCAGGATTCTCTGCGCGTTATGGTTGGCCTGTTTTGGGACATCGGAACCGCAGCGCCATGAGCACATGGTGTTAAGGTCGGCTGCATTGTACATCGTCTGATCAAAACCTTGTCATGGCTTGTAGCCCTTTACGCCGCCGCGATTCAGAGTGACCGGCGGGTGGAGGAAAGTCGGAAAATCTAGCCAATTTTGGATTTCAATTGTTAACTTAGGTGCTCAGTTAAAGTCTAGTACCGGTGGGGCGAAGTACAATATCGGCACCAAATTCAGTGAATCTGGAAACTTGTGTGACTAAAGTATCAGTCTTTAACTGATTTCTACTGTTCAGCTTGATTGGCTCGAACTTAGGTTAATGAAGCTTGGGATATCCAGGCCTCATCAATTCAGGGAGGATTGTGATGAAATTCGATCTCAAATCGACTCTAGGCGTGGCTTTAGGCCTGACCTGCGCAACCACACTTTCAGCTGGCGAAATTACCATTGCGACCGTGAACAACGGTCACATGATCGAAATGCAAAAGCTGACACCAGCTTTTGAAGCAGCGAACCCGGACATCAAAGTCAAGTGGGTTACACTAGACGAAGCTACTCTCCGCTCACGCGTAACTACGGACATCGCCACCAAAGGTGGTCAGTTCGACGTTATGACTATCGGCATGTACGAAGCGCCGATCTGGGGCAAGCGTGGCTGGTTGCAGGAGCTGTCGTTCAGCGATGCATACGACGTAGACGACATTCTGCCCGCTATGCGTGATGGCCTGTCCTACGAAGACAGCCTTTATGCTGCGCCGTTCTACGGCGAAAGCTCGATGATCATGTATCGTAAAGACCTGATGGATGCTGCCGGTCTGGAAATGACTGATCGTCCAAGCTGGGAGTTCATCAAAGAATCCGCAGCGGCAATGACCGACAAGGAAAATGGCGTTTACGGCATTTGTCTGCGCGGCAAGCCAGGTTGGGGCGACAACATGGCGTTCTTGTCAACCATGGCCAACTCGTATGGCGCACAGTGGTTTGATATGGACTGGAAGCCTCAGCTGGACAGCCCAGAGTGGAACGCAGCGATCACCGACTATGTTGATCTGCTGACCAACTATGGCCCTCCCGGTTCGGAAGCTAACAGCTTCAACGAGATCCTAGCCCTGATCAACGAAGGCAAATGCGGCATGTGGATTGATGCCACAATCGCTGCGTCTTTCGTAACTGACCCCTCTCAGTCCAAAGTTGCTGACAAAATCGCTTTTGCTCAGTCGCCAGTAAAAGCAACCGAAAACGGTGCGAACTGGTTGTGGGCTTGGGCGCTGGCTATCCCTGCCGGTACTCAGCAATCTGATGATGCGCAGGCATTCATCGAGTGGGCCACTTCGAAAGAATATATCGAGCTGGTTGCTGAAACAAACGGCTGGGCTTCTGTTCCAACCGGTACACGTCAGTCTACTTATGACAACTCGAACTTCACCGACGCTGCTGTCTTCGCAGAAGCTGAGCTGAAAGCGATCTTGTCCGCTGATCCCAACAACTCGACACTGAACGAATCTCCTTACGTTGGTGTCCAGTTCGCAGCAATTCCTGAGTTCCAGGCAATTGGTGTGGCTGTTGGTCAGCAAATGACTGCTGCTCTGGCAGGAAACATCTCTGTCGAAGAAGCACTTGCAGCCGCTCAGGTTGCAGCAGACCGTGAAATGAAGGCGGCTGGCTACTACGACTAAGAAAGCAATACGCACGGCGCCAACTTAGGCGCCGTGCATATGCATTCTACACCGTCGGGGGGACGAACAGACTCCCCGACATTATTCCCAGCTGACATGTAGGAGGTTTATTATGAACCGCTCTCTTGCCCGATGGTTGACAGCTCCAAGCATTGTTTTGTTGCTCATCTGGATGATCGTTCCGCTTGGAATGACACTCTATTTCTCGACCATACGATATAATCTTCTTTACCCTGAACGCACCGGATTTATTGGTCTGGGAAACTACGAGTTTTTCTGGACTGACCCGGCCTTTCTTCCTGCCCTTTGGAATACGTTGATCCTTGTCGGATCGGTTCTGATTATTTCGGTTGTTCTGGGTCTGGCGATTGCCATTCTGATCGACCGGGAATTCAAGGCCCGTGGTATCGTCAGGGTTCTGCTTATTTCACCCTTCTTCATCATGCCCACAGTGAACGCACTGTTGTGGAAGAACATGATGATGAACCCGATCTATGGTGTCTTTACCGTCATTGCAGGTTGGTTGGGGATGGATGCCCCGAACATGCTGGCCGAGATGCCGTTGTTTTCGATCATCATGATTGTCAGCTGGCAGTGGACGCCGTTTGCTATTCTGATTTTCATGACCTCGCTACAAAGCCAGGACCGTGAGCAGATGGAAGCGGCCGAGCTGGATGGCGCAAGTTCCTGGGCCAAGTTCGTCAATCTGACCCTGCCTCACATGGCGCGTCCTATGTCGATTGTGATCCTGATCCAGACAATTTTCCATCTCGCGATCTTTGCTGAAATCTATGTCACGACGTCCGGTGGCCCAGGTTACGACAGCACCAACTTGCCTTATCTGATCTACAACCAGGCGTTCCTTGCGAACAACCCGGGTGTGGCAGCTGCAGGTGGCGTTATTGCGATTATCCTGGCGAATATCGTCGCATTCTTCCTAGTCCGCATTGTCGGCAAAAGCTTGGTGGTGTGATCAATGATGACTGATAAGCAAATCAAGGCCAACAAGCACAGAGCTGCCGTTGTTGGCGCGTGGATCATCGCACTGTTGTTCTTCTTCCCGATTTTCTGGATGGTCCTGACCAGCCTGAAGACGGAACTTCAGGCCATCGCAGAACCACCGTTGTTGTTCTTCAAACCCACACTTGAGAACTACATATTGATCAATGAGCGGACTGAATACGCGCTCTTTGCCTATAACTCGGTGGTGACCAGTGTTGGCGGTACGCTTTTGGCGCTGCTGATCGCAATCCCCAGTGCATATTCAATGGCCTTCGCACCAACTGCGCGGACCAAAGATGTGCTGCTGTGGATGCTCAGCACCAAGATGTTGCCAGCGGTGGGTGTATTGATGCCGATCTATCTGATTGCGCAAAAATTCGGCCTGCTGGATACGAAAACCGTGTTGGTGATCATCTATGCAATGATCAATCTTCCGATCGTGATGATGATCTTGTTCACCTACTTCAAGGAGATCCCAAAAGAGATCCTGGAAGCCTGCCGTATGGATGGGGCATCGACCTACGCTGAAATCACGCAGGTGGTTATTCCACTGGCATGGGGTGGCATTGCGTCAACAGCACTGCTGAGTGTCGTTTTGTTGTGGAACGAAGCCTTCTGGTCGATCGTTCTGACATCAGCAGATGCTGGCACACTGGTTGCTCTGGTCGCGTCGTTCTCAAGCCCTGAGGGACTGTTCTTTGCCAAGCTTTCGGCGGTGTCCACTCTGGCTTGTGCTCCAATCGTGATCTTCGGCTGGTTGTGTCAGAAACAGCTGGTACAGGGTCTGACATTCGGTGCGGTGAAATGATTGATCTCCAAACTCTTTCAACAAGCCTGTCCGGGAAAACCTGTGTTGTCACAGGGGCTTCCGGTGGCATCGGCCGCAGCGTGACGGAGCATTTCCTTGCTTTGGGCGCAAAGGTGCTGGCAACGGATATATCCGATGCCGACACCATGGCTGACCTGTTGAAAGAGTTTGGGGAGAAACTGGATTACCGTCCCTTTAATCTCATAGACGCAGCGGGCATGGTCGCCTGCTGCGACTGGATCACCCAGGCGGCGCCGGACGTTTTGTTCAACAACGCCGCCATCTTTGACATGGGAAGTGTATTGGACGCCGACATGGCGCAATACGACCGGATTTTCGATCTGAACGTCCGGGCCATGTATGAAATTATGCAGACCGCAGCGCGCGCTATGGTCGCCAATGACACTGCCGGTTCAATCATCAATATGAGCAGCCAGGCCGGTCATCGCGGCGAGGCCCTTGTTGCCCACTACTGCGCGTCAAAGGCCGCTGTCATCAGCTATACACAGTCGGCTGCGCTGGCTTTGGCCCCCAATCATATCCGCGTCAACGCGATTTCCCCTGGTGTGATCGACACACCGATGTGGGGTCACGTGGACGCCTTGTTTGCCAAATTCGAAAACCGCCCGCTGGGAGAGAAAAAGCGCATGGTCGGTGAAGAGGTTCCGTTGGGATTTATGGGGGCACCGGCAGACATTGCCCGCGTTGCCGTATTCCTTGCATCTGATCAATCCAGCTACATAACCGCACAGACGTTAAGCGTCGATGGCGGCAATGTACTCAGATAGGGAGTGCCAATTTGTCGATTATCCTTCCTGAAATAGAAGTTGTTCACACCAACGGTCATTCGATCCGTTTTCTTGAACATGGCTGGCCGTCGGAGTTGTGCCGTTGGCATTCTCATGAACAGTATGAATTGCATCTTATCCTTAGAACCCGCGGGACGGCTTTTGTTGGCGATCACATCGGTGAGTTTAAAGCCGGTGATTTATTCCTGACAGGGCCAAACCTGCCGCATAACTGGGTGACCGACGAAGACTTTAGTGAGCCAGTCGATAAGCGTGATATGCTGATCCAGTTTTCGGATGAAAACATACGCACCATGATAAAAGTGTTCCCTGAGTTTAATGAATTGACTGAATTCTTGAACACGTCGAGCCGTGGTTTGCTATTTGAGGATCTTGACCCCCGTGTCTCGACGCATTTCATGGAGCAGATGCGAGATCAGACTGGCGCCGAGCGCATTCTGTCCTTCTTGCGCTTTCTCATCGTGGTCAATCGGCACCCAAAGCGTAAAGCCTTATCGGTAGCACCTATGAAACAGGCCCTGCTGAGCTCAAAGCAACTCAAAGTTGCTCGGGTCGTTGATTATGTATCGCAGCACTATGCGGACAAATTATCGGTGGGCCAGGCTGCCGAGATGACTTGTATGAGCGAAGCCAGCTTTTCGCGGAATTTCCAGCGGGTCACTGGAAACCGGTTTGTCGAGTTTGTGAACCGAGTACGGGTTGGTCATGCCTGCACCAAGTTGTTTGAAACAAATGATCCCATTTCGTCGATCTGCCACGATGTCGGTTTTCAGAATATCGCTAACTTTAACCGGCATTTCCAAAAAATGAAGAATATGACGCCCCGAGAGTTTCGCCACACGTCACGCAGTCAACTCGGCCCGTCCCCCACCCAAGAAAGTAGCAGTGCGTAATGACCCAGCTCAACGTATCAAACTATGCACCAGACGATTGTGAGATCGGAGTAGTCCATGTTGGACTGGGTGCCTTTCACCGTGCGCATCAAGCCGTGTATTTTGACGCCTTAATGGGGCAGTCAGGCGATTTGTCCTGGGGTATTACAGCTGTAAACTTGCGATCAGCTGACAGCGATACTTTTGCGGCATCGGCGCAATCGAACGGATATGTGCTGCGCTCTATTGCGGCTGATGGCGTGACAGAGAACCATCTAATTCGTGTGCATCAAGGATATGAGGACTGGTCAAAGAACTTAGCCGCTTCGGATTTGGTGGCCTTGCCTAGCGTTCAGATCATTACGATCACGGTGACGGAAAGTGGCTATTCCATGCTGCCCGACAATTGCCTGAACCTGAACGATCCTGTGATCGCGAAGGAAGTGGCGGGCAACCCTGGAACGACGATTTATGCATTTCTGCGCGAGTCTCTGCACAGTCGCATGGTAGCGAAGGCCGGGCCAATTACCGTGATGTGCTGTGATAACCTGCGTCATAACGGACGTTTGTTGAGCCAAAACTTTCAGACCTATCTGACTGCATGTGGCGATACCGAACTGCTGGAATGGCTGGACCACAACACTAGCTTCCCGTCTTCGATGGTGGACCGGATTACACCAAAGACGTCTGCTGCGCTGCAAGACGAGATAACCGGAGATTTCGACCTGGACAATCTTCAGGCGGTCATCTGCGAAGACTTCATCCAGTGGGTGATCGAAGATAACTTTGCGGGGAAACGACCGGCGCTGGATACGGTTGGTGTGGAATTGGTGGCAGATGTCGAACCCTATGAAGAAACAAAAATTCGTGTCCTGAACGGTGGCCACACCTGCCTTGCGTATCTTGGCGCACTGGCTGGATATAAGACTTATGATCAGGCGATGGCTGACCCAGAATTGGCTAAGCATTTTGTCGGTTATCAAAACCTAGAAGTCTTGCCTGCTCTAGGGCCGGATCTGCCGTTGGACTTGAATGATTATCTGGCAACGGTCACCAGCCGATTCAAAAATCCAAATATTGCTGACACTATTGAGCGAATCTGTTTTGATGGCGTCAGCAAAATGGGCATTTTCATTCTGCCCACGGTTTCAAAATGTTTTGAAACTGGATTGATACCAACATTCGGTATCACTTCAATTGCCAGTTGGTATGTCCTCGCAAAATGCGTTTCTCGAGGAGGGTTGAACTTTAACTACGTCGATCCGAATAAAAAGACGCTTGAGCCATTCTTCGATGACCCCACACATAATAGTTTTGCCACTGCGCAGTCCTTGTGGCGGGACCTTCCACAAACTCACCCGGCGTTTGTAACGCTGCTCACAGCGGAAATAGATCGTATCACTGAAAAATACACCGACCTAGATACAGCACGCTCTTTCGATACTTTTAGTAAACAGGATTCTTAAAATGGCAAACCTACAGCTTACAGGCGTCAAAAAATCATATGGAACGGTGGATGTGATCCACGGAATCGACCTGACGATCGAGGATGGTGAATTCGTTGTTTTTGTTGGCCCGTCGGGCTGTGGTAAATCCACGCTTTTACGGATGATTGCCGGCCTCGAAGAGATCAGTGACGGTACGGTCGAAATCGGCGGCGCTGTTGTGAATGATGTTGCTCCATCCAAACGTGGCGTTGCAATGGTCTTCCAGACCTATGCTCTGTACCCGCATATGACGGTTAGAGAGAACGTTGCATTCGGTTTGAAACAGGCGAAGACGCCCAAGGATGAGATCGAAAAACGGGTCACCGAAGCTGCGGAAATGCTGCAGATTACGGATTATCTGGATCGCAAACCTAAGAACCTGTCGGGTGGTCAGCGTCAGAGAGTTGCCATTGGCCGTGCCATTGCGCGACATGCAGAGGTGTTCTTGTTTGACGAGCCATTGTCTAACCTTGATGCCGCGCTGCGGGTTCAGACTCGCCTGGAGATCGCCCGTCTGCATGCCCGGTTAGATGCGACGATGATCTATGTGACGCACGATCAGGTCGAAGCCTTGACGCTGGCGGATAAAATCGTGGTTCTTCACGACGGCTACATCTCTCAGGTGGGATCGCCTATGGAGCTGTATGAACGTCCCGACAACCTTTTTGTCGCTGGTTTTATTGGCAGCCCGAAAATGAACTTTGTCGATGGCGTGGCCAAAGGTGGCTCTATCCATATGACTGATACTAACAGCATCAGCGCTTCTGTGCCTGACGGAGATGTTGTTGTTGGACTGCGCCCGGAGCACTTGTCGCCGTGTGCTCCGGAAGAGGCAATGCTGGTAGGAACTTTAGATATGATCGAGAAGCTCGGCGAATACGCGCTTGTTCACATGTCCGGTCCAAACGGTGAAAGTCTGGTGGCTAAATTTGACCTTCCGCCAACCGGCGCTCAAGGATCCAAAATATATCTCAAAGCTGACGTTGATAACGTGCATGTATTCGACAAAGCAACTCAGCAGCGGATTTCTTAAGGCCGTATTCCCTAAGAAGCCTATGTGATCAAAAGTACCTGCCAACCTTACAGTTGGCAGGTGCGTAAGGGCGGCTTCTGTTGGGGAAGGCTGCACCATTCGTCAGCTTGTTAGCTTTGACAGAATAAGACCGACGGGAAATATAAGTTTCCCGTTTTGACCTGGAAACGGGCGAAGAAAATGGGGAGACTGAGATGATTTTGTGTTGTGGTGAAGCCCTAATTGACATGCTGCCATCGAGAGACAAGCATGGTCAGATTGCCTATTTTCCGAAAGTCGGCGGCGCAGTGTTCAATACTTCAATTGCACTTGGTCGCTTGAAGGCCGACGCTGGTTTTCTATCAGGTCTTTCAACAGATTTGTTTGGGGTTCAAATCAAAAAGGCATTGGTAGAAAGCGGTGTTGAACACGCCCTATCCATTGAGAGAGATTTGCCAACAACATTGGCTTTTGTCGAACTATTGGATGGAAACGCCACCTATCACTTCTATGACGAAAACACCGCGGGCCGAATGTTGACTGAAGACATGTGCCCGGACATTCCAAATTCAGTGTCAGCAATGTACTTCGGCGGGATCAGTCTGGTCGTAGAACCGTGCTGTGATTTCTATATCGGTCTTGCCAAGCGTTGTTATCGCGATAAAGTTGTCATGGTTGATCCAAATATCCGTCCAGGTTTCATTAAAGATGCAGATAAATATCGCGCCAAATTGGATACTCTATTTGCCGCTTGTAACATTTTGAAAGTGTCTGAAGAAGACTTGGATTGGCTCGTGCCGGGGCCTCTAACGCTCCTTGAAAAGGCGAGCGAGTTACGTGTCAAAGGCCCAGAAGTCGTTATTTTGACTCGGGGGCATGAGGGCGCGACAGCGATCTTTGGAGACGACGAAATCGTGGATGTCCCCGCACTTAAGGCGCAAGTGGTCGATACTGTTGGAGCTGGGGATACTTTCAATGCTGGCGTTCTTGCATCCCTTTCGGCGCAAAATGCGCTGACCAAGTTGGGTCTCACAAAAGTATCACGAGACATTATGAAAGATGCGCTGACATTTGGCGCACAAGTCGCCGCAATAACTGTCTCTCGAGCGGGTGCAAATCCACCTTGGCTACAAGAATTAGCCGACCATGAGGATGTGCTACCCGCTGCCTGATCGAGATGAATTGGAACTTGGACCGCAGGTCCATAGAAATAGAAGAAAAAAATGCTCAAACAAACAGACGCCGTTTTGACCGCTGAAATCCTGCAAGAGGATATTTTACGGCACCTGAAACAGTCATTGGGTAAGGATAGCTCGCACGCGAGCCTGTATGACTGGCGTATGTCGCTGGCACTGGCAATGCGGGATCGTGTTGTCGAACCATGGTTCGAATCCACCCGCAAAACCTATAATGGCAAGCATAAGCGGGTATATTACCTGTCTATGGAGTTTTTGATTGGCCGTCTGATCGAAGATGTGACCATCAATCTGGAAGCCGAAGATCTCGCCCGTGAGGCGCTGGTTAATCTGGGTCAGGACTACGACAAGGTGGTAGCGGACGAGCCTGACGCGGCGCTTGGCAATGGTGGTCTTGGCCGGCTGGCTGCCTGTTTCATGGACAGCCTGTCCACATTGTCGATCCCGGCCTATGGTTATGGCATTCGCTACGAACACGGTTTGTTCGAACAGCATTTCCAAGATGGACAGCAGATCGAAACAGCCGAAGGCTGGTTGGCGCAGCGCCATGCATGGGAATTTGAGCGTCCCGAAGTGGCCTATGATATCCATTTCGGTGGCTATGTCAGCGAGACAGACGGCAAGGCTGTTTGGCATCCTGCCGAAACGGTCACAGCAGCGGCCTATGATACGCCGGTTGTCGGTTGGAAAGGCAAATGGGCCAACACCCTGCGTCTGTGGGCGGCTAAGCCGATCAAGTTGTTTGACCTCGAAAGCTTTAACCGCGGAGACTACGTTGGTGCAAACGCACCTGAACGTCTGGCCCGCACAATTTCACGGGTTCTGTATCCAGATGACACTACAGATGTGGGTAAAGAACTGCGACTGAAGCAGGAATATTTCTTTACTGCAGCGTCGATCAAAGATCTGTTGCGCCGGTTTTTGTCTGAAGGACATGAAATCAAGGATCTGAAAGATCTGGTTGCCATTCAGCTGAACGATACCCACCCGGCCATTGCGGGCCCCGAGCTGGTTCGTATTTTGGTCGATGAGCAGGGACTGGAGTTAGCTGAGGCCATCGACATGGCACGCGAGTGTTTGGGTTATACCAACCACACATTGTTGCCCGAAGCGTTGGAAACATGGCCCGAAGAGTTGTTTGCCCGCATTCTGCCGCGTCACTATCGCCTGATCGAGTTGATCCAAGAACATCACTTTTCCACCTCCGGCAGTGGCATCCGGATCATCGAGCATGGCAACGTCAAGATGGGCGAACTGGCATTCATCATGGCACATAACGTCAATGGCGTTTCGGCGATGCATTCGGAATTGGTGAAAGAGACCGTTTTTGCCGATCTGCACAAAGCCTATCCCAAGCGTATTCTGAACCAGACCAATGGTATTACACCCCGTCGTTGGCTGAACTCATGTAACCCTGCCTTACGTGGACTGATCAACGAAACAATCGGTACTGGTTGGGAAAGTGATCTGGAGAAGCTGGGCGATCTCAAGGCGCATCTGGACGACTCTGTGTTTTTGGACGCCTTCGCGGCTGCCAAAACCGCAAACAAGGAGCGTCTGGCTGGCTGGCTCAAGAACCGTCACAACGTGCAGATCGACACCTCGGCGATGTTCGATATTCAGATCAAACGGATCCACGAATACAAACGCCAGCATATGAACATTCTGGAAACCATCGCGTTGTGGAATGAAATCCGCGACAATCCAACTGCTGGTTGGACGCCGCGGGTCAAGATATTTGGTGGCAAGGCCGCACCGGGTTATGCGCTGGCCAAGTCGATCATTCACCTAATCAATGACGTGGCGGCGACCATCAACTCGGATCCGGTAACCCGCGATCTGCTGCAGGTCGTCTATCCAGAAAACTACAATGTTTCGATGGCTGAAATTCTGATCCCCGCCTGTGATCTGTCCGAGCAGATTTCGACAGCGGGTAAAGAAGCGTCAGGCACCGGCAACATGAAACTGGCGTTGAATGGTGCCCCAACTATCGGCACGCTGGATGGCGCTAATGTCGAGATCCGCGAACATGTCGGAGCCGACAACTTCTTCCTGTTTGGTCTGACCTCGGCCGAGGTTCAGGAACGCCGGACCCACCGTGAATATGCCCGTGCCGCAATTGGGGCCAGTCCCCGGTTGAGCCGCGTTCTTGGTCAGATCTACGAAGGTGTGTTCTCGAATGGGGATCGTTACCGGTATTCCGACATTCTGCGAAACCTGTACGAGCAAGACTATTTCCTCGTGAGCTGTGACTTTGACGATTATTACGCCAAGCAGCGTGAAGCGGACACTGTGTATCAGGATGTTACACGGTGGACCCGGATGGCGGCCGCGAACACGGCCGGAATGGGTTGGTTCTCGTCTGATCGTACTATTCAGGGCTACGCCAAGGATATTTGGGGCGTGAATTCTGTGAAGTAGGTCGCCGGAGCCTTCTTAGACTGCATTAAAAAGGATAGATGACGTGATCAACATTGAAGATGCCAGACAGATTGTAGCAGGTACACATGCCGATCCATTTTCGGTGCTTGGCTTGCATATGACGAATGGCAAAATCACTGTTCGCGCCTTCTATCCTGATGTGGATGGAATTGATGTTCTGGATGCTAAGACGGGTCGCAAGATCCTATCTTTGGCAGCATTGGAAGAAGAGCCTGCGCTGTTTGTTGGAACAGCGACACGGCGCAGGAAGGTTTTTGCCTATCGTTTGCGCATCACCAAAGGTGAACATGTTTGGGAATGTGATGATCCTTATCGGTTTGCGCCGGTGCTGGGGGAGTTGGACGAACATCTAATTGCCGAGGGCGCGCATCTGCAGTTGTGGAAAACGCTGGGTGCGCATGTGATGACCCATGACGGCGTAGATGGCACCCATTTCGCGGTTTGGGCACCAAATGCGCGACGCGTTTCTGTCGTTGGGGATTTCAATGGCTGGGATGGCCGACGCAATCCAATGCGTCAACGTGGCCAGACCGGTGTATGGGAAATCTTTATGCCGGGCCTGTCCGATGGCGAGGCTTATAAATACGAGTTGCTGGATGCAGGTTATACCCTGCTTCCGCAAAAAGCGGACCCGTTCGGTTTTGGCGCTGAGCATCCTCCCAAAACTGCGTCAGTGGTTCGAAAACTGGACGGGTACGTTTGGTCTGATACCGCTTGGATGACCAAGCGCGAGGCATTGAACCGGGTCGATCAGCCGATCTCGGTTTATGAAGTTCATTTGGGGTCATGGAAGCGGGTGCCGGAGGAGGGCAACCGGCCCCTGTCGTATCTTGAATATGCCGAGCAACTTGTCAGCTATGCCAAAGACATGGGCTTTACCCATATTGAATTGATGCCGGTGTCAGAGTTTCCCTTTGACGGGTCATGGGGATACCAGCCCGTTGGCCTGTATGCTCCGACCATTCGACATGGCACGCCTGCGGAATTCCGCGCCTTTGTCGAGGCCTGTCATGCGGCCGACATTGGGTTGATCCTGGATTGGGTTCCGGGCCATTTCCCCGAAGACAAACACGGGCTTGGCCAGTTTGACGGCACTCCGCTGTATGAACATGCCGACCGCAAGGAAGGGTTTCATCCTGACTGGAACACGCTGGTCTATAACTACGGTCGCAGCGAAGTGTCGAACTACCTTGTCGCTAATGCACTGTATTGGCTGGAAGAGCATCATATCGACGGGCTGCGCGTCGATGCGGTGGCGTCGATGCTGTATCGCGATTATTCGCGCAAAGAGGGCGAATGGGTGCCCAACAAGGACGGTGGCCGCGAAAACCTTGAGGCGATCGATTTCCTGCAACAGACCAATACCGCTGCTTATGGAACCGTGCCGGGCATTATGACCGTGGCCGAAGAGTCGACCTCGTTCCCTGGTGTCAGTGCGCAGGTTGACCACGGTGGGCTGGGGTTCGGGTTCAAGTGGAACATGGGCTGGATGAACGACACGCTGTCCTACATCGCCGAAGACCCAATTAACCGAAAATACCACCACAGCAAGATGACCTTTGGTCTGCATTATGCGTTCTCGGAAAATTTTGTGCTGCCGATCAGCCATGATGAGGTTGTGCACGGCAAAGGGTCAATGATCGACAAGATGCCGGGGCAGGGCGAGGATAAATTCGCCAACCTGCGTGCCTATTACGGGTTCATGTGGGGGCACCCCGGTAAGAAATTGTTGTTTATGGGATGTGAGTTTGCTCAAGGCGTGGAGTGGAACCACGACGTGAGCCTGGACTGGCATCTACTGGATCATCCACTGCACAGCGGGATGCAAAATCTAGTTCGGGATCTGAACCTATTGTTTCGGGTCACGCCTGCCTTGCACCAGTTGGATAGCAATCCCGAAGGGTTCGAATGGATCGAAGAATCCGCCTCGGAAGAGTCGATTTTTGCCTGGGTCCGTAAAGGAGCCGACGGCGCACCGCCGGTACTGGTGGTGAGCAACTTTACCCCGGTTGAGCGTCAGGCCCGGCGGGTGGGCGTGCCACAGGCTGGGCGCTGGATTGAAAAGCTAAACACAGATGCAGAGCGATATGGTGGGGGAAACCTCGGCAATATGGGCTTTGCGGATAGCGAGCAGGTTGCGGCGTCAGGTCGGGAGAACTCGATTTCGCTAACCTTACCACCGCTTACAACGTTGTTTTTTGAATTAAGTGAGGGTGCGTAGTTACCCCACTCGACAGATATCAGGAGGAGGAATACTGATGAGTGAAGAATCCCAGAGGCTTGCGCAACAATCGATGGCGTTCGTTTTAGCCGGGGGGCGTGGCAGCAGATTATATGAGCTGACTGACATGCGTGCGAAGCCTGCGATGTATTTTGGTGGGAAAAGTCGGATTATTGACTTTGCGCTGTCTAACGCAGTGAACTCGGGCATTCGACGCATTGGTGTTGCGACCCAGTACAAGGCGCATTCGCTGATCCGTCACTTGCAGCGAGGGTGGAGCTTTTTCCGCGCGGAACGCAATGAATCACTGGATATCTTGCCGGCTTCTCAGCAGCTGAACAACGAAAACTGGTACAAGGGCACCGCAGACGCGGTTACCCAGAATATTGAAATCATTCGCGGTTACGACCCGAAATATATCATCATTCTGGCCGGCGATCACATCTACAAGCAAGACTACTCGCTGATGATCAAACAGCACGTGGACAGCGGCGCGGATGTCACTGTGGGCTGTATCGAAGTGCCCCGTATGGAGGCCAAAGGCTTTGGTGTGATGAAAGTCGACGAGCAGGATAACATCCTGGATTTTGTCGAAAAACCTGCCGACCCACCAGCGATGCCCGGTCATCCGGATATGGCCTTGGCCAGCATGGGTATCTATGTCTTTGAGACCGAATACCTGTGTAAGTTGTTGCAGGAGGACGCTGATAATCCAGACAGTCAGCATGATTTCGGCGGCGATATCATTCCGGGTATCGTCAAGAATGGCAAAGCAGTTGCCCATCCGTTCAGCCGGTCCTGTGTGCAGACTGGGTTGGAGACAAAACCCTATTGGCGTGATGTGGGAACCGTGGATGCATTCTGGCAGGCCAATGTTGACCTGACCGATTTTCAGCCAGAGCTGGACCTGTATGACAATGAGTGGCCAATCTGGACCTACTCAGAGCTGACCGCTCCGGCCAAGTTCATTCACAACGAAGAAGGCCGCCGCGGTCATGCGGTTTCGTCGATGGTCTCTGGCGGGTGTATCGTTTCGGGGTCCAGTCTGGATCAGTGTTTTCTGTTTACTGGCGTCAGAACCCATTCGTTTTCTCAACTAGAAGGCGTTGTCGCGATGCCCTATGTCGAGATCCACCGGAGCGCGCGTCTAAAGAACGTGGTGATTGACCGGGGAGTGGTAATTCCCAGCGGTTTGGTCGTTGGCGAAGATCCCGAGTTGGACGCCAAACGGTTCAGACGTACAGACAACGGAATTTGCCTGATCACCCAGCCGATGATTGATAAACTTAATCTGGATTGAACCTTATGAACTTGCTTTTCGTTGCCTCTGAATGTGCCCCATTTGTTAAGACCGGGGGATTAGCCGATGTTATTGGTGCTGTGCCCAAGGCACTGGAGGCATCGGGGGCAAGTGTCAAAGTTTTGATCCCGGCTTACCCTGCGCTGTCGTCCCAAGTGGCGGCGGGGCAGGTGGTCATGGCGTTTGATGATCTGTTTGGTGGACCCGCCCGTGTTATTGCGACAACCGCGGCGGGGCTGAACATGTTACTCTTGGATGCTGCCCATCTGTATGATCGACCGGGCAGCATTTATCTGGGTCCTGATGGTCAGGACTGGTCGGACAATGATCTGCGCTATGCGGCGCTGTCCTTTGTTGGCGCGCAGATTGCCGAACGCGGTTTGGATGACTGGACGCCTGATGTTGTCAACGCACATGACTGGCAGGCAGGTCTTGTGCCTGCATATCTGCGTGGGGCTGGGCGGTCTGACATTCCAGTTGTCATGACAATCCACAATATCGCGTTTCAGGGGCTATATGACGCAACCCGTCTGGGGGCGCTGAGGCTGCATTCGGATTTGTTTACCCCCGAAGGCATCGAGTATTTCGGTAAGATTGGTTTCTTAAAGGCGGGGCTGGCGCTGGCGCATAAAATCACCACGGTCAGCCCGACTTATTCAGCTGAGTTGCTGACGCCAGAATTTGGCATGGGGATGGATGGGTTGCTGCGTGAACGCAGCGCTGATCTGTGTGGGATTTTGAACGGGATTGATCTGGACGCTTGGTCACCTGAAGATGATGACGCGTTGGTCGCCAACTATTCCTCTCGCAGCCTGAAGGGCAAAGCCAAGAACCGTGCTGAGGTTGAAAGCCGGTTTGGTTTGAAGGACAGCGACGGTCCTTTGTTCTGTGTGGTCAGCCGTCTGACCTCGCAAAAGGGTTTGGATATGCTGCTGGACTGTCTGCCCGAACTGGTCGAGCAGGGGGGTAAGTTGGCGTTGCTGGGCACCGGCGAACCTGAGCTTGAACGCGCTTTTGTTGAGGCTTCGAACCGGTTCTCAGGCTCTGTGGGAACCATCATCGGTTATGATGAGGGCTTGTCTCACCTGGTGCAGGGCGGCAGTGATGCGATCCTGATCCCGTCGCGGTTTGAGCCTTGTGGTCTGACCCAACTGTACGGGTTGCGCTATGGCACCTTGCCAGTTGTCGCCCATACTGGCGGTCTAGCTGATACCGTTATTGATGCGAATGCCGCTGCTTTGCTGGCGGAATGTGCAACTGGTATCCAGTTCTCTCCGGTGAACAGCACCATGTTGGCCCATGCGATTTCGCGGGCCTGCACATTGTACCGCCAACCAAAGGTCTGGGCCAAGATGATGCGTCGCGCCATGCGCCATCCAGTGGGCTGGGACCTGTCGGCTGCGGCCTATCTGGACGTTTATCAGACGTCTCTGGAGAAATAAGACAGACCTATGACCACTCCTAAACTTTCTAGCGGTAGCCCTCATCAGCTTGGTGCGCATCATGATGGCACCGGTGTAAATTTTGCCGTGTTTTCGGAACATGCCAGCAAGATTGAAATTTGCTTGTTTTCGTCGGATGGAAGTCGCGAAACAACCCGGATTGAACTACCTGAAAAGACGGGGCCAATCTGGCATGGGTATCTTGAGGGGCTGCCGGTGGGCACCCTGTATGGGTATCGTGCGCATGGACCATACGCGCCGGAACAGGGGCATCGGTTCAATCCCAACAAGCTGTTGATGGACCCCTATACCCGTGAATTGCACGGGGACTGGACCAACGATCCGGCAACCTTGGGGTTTGATGATGAATCCTCGGCCAAGGACCTGTCTTTTGACCCACGCGACAGTGCGCCCTTTGTACCAAAGTCAATTGTGTCTGATCCCGCGTTGTTTGCACCAATGAAAAAGGTGCAGCCGGGCTGTGCAGGTCGGGATCTGATCTATGAGGCGCACCCCAAGGGGCTGACCAAAATCAATGATGCCATCCCCGAGGCGCAGCGCGGCTCTTACGAGGGTTTGGCGTCGGATGCGATGCTAGAGCATCTGGCGGGATTAGGGGTTCGCTCGGTTGAGCTGCTCCCGGTCCATAGTTTTGTGAATGACACCTTTCTGGTGCGTCGCGGGTTGCGGAACTATTGGGGCTATAACTCGATCGGTTTTTTCGCAGCCGAGCCACGTTATTTTGGCCCAGACGGGCTTAAGGGATTCCGCCGAATGGTGGAGCGGTTCCACGAGGCCGGGATCGAGGTCATTCTTGACGTGGTCTATAATCACACGGCCGAAGGTGATCAGCGCGGGCCGACACTGTGTTTCAGGGGATTGGATAATGCGTCTTATTATCGGCTTCTGGCCGGTCAGCCACGTTATTTTGTCAATGATACGGGCTGCGGCAACACGCTGAATGTATCGCACCCCTATGTGCTGCGGTTTGTTATGGACAGCCTGCGGTTCTGGGTCGAATGCATGGGCGTTGATGGCTTTCGCTTTGATCTGGCGACGACATTGGGGCGCGAAGATCATGGGTTTGACCCGAATGGCGGCTTTTTTGATGCGCTGCGTCAGGATCCGGTTCTATCTGGCGTACATCTGATCGCCGAACCCTGGGACATTGGTCCTGGTGGCTACCGTCTGGGTGAATTTCCGCATGAGTTTTCCGAATGGAATGACAGTTACCGCGACACGGTCCGCCGGTATTGGCGTGGCGATGCGCATAGTGCTCAGGAATTGGGTGCACGACTGCTGGGATCCGCCGACATGTTTGACCGTGATGGGCGCCGCAGCTGGTCTTCGGTGAACTTTCTGGCGTCGCATGACGGGTTCACTCTGGCGGATATCACCAGCTATTCAACACGCCATAACGGGGCGAACACTGAAAACAATCGGGATGGTCACCACTCGAACTTTAGCGACAACTGTGGTGTCGAAGGCCCAACAGATGACGCGGGCATTCAAGCTATGCGCAGCCGTCGTCAGCGCAATATGCTGGCAACTCTTTTTCTGTCGCAGGGGACACCGATGTTGCTGGCTGGGGACGAGTTCGCAAATTCCCAGATGGGCAATAACAATGCCTATTGTCAGGATAATGAAATCGGTTGGTTAAACTGGGATCAGGGAGATGCCGAGTTACAAGGGTTCGTCGCCGCTTTGTCGGCGTTTCGTCAAAACCACATCGCTGTGCGCCAGACCCGTTTCTTGCATGGCGTAACGCGGAAGTTGGATCAGCACCCGGATGTCAGTTGGACCGATTTCAACGGAGAGGCGCTGGAATGGCGAGATCCGGGGCTGGCAAACCTGTGCCTGACCCTGCGCTGTTCCGCCGAAGCCCCTGATTTTGAAGTGGACGATGATGTTGTGTTCATCGTGTTCAATCGCCAGGACGAGGACGGCAGTGTTAGTCTCCCCCAGGCGCCTTCCGGGAAGATCTGGGTGCGGGGCATTGATACCAATCAACCTGATCAATCAGCCAGCCGACAGCCTGAGGGTGGTACGGTGATTGTTGCGGCCACGACGGTGAATGCCTTTGTCCTTACGACGCTGGAGGCCGACACATGAACGCGTTCCATGAACTAGCACAACTCGCAGATATCTGCGGTGTTTTGCCCAGTTTTTATGACCTTCAGGGCAATGAACGGCCAACAACACCTGAAACCCAAAAGGCACTTTTGGCAGCGAATGGCATTGATGTGTCAAGCGACGAGGCCATCCGTAACAGCCTGAATGCGATCCGGTTTGAAATCCAAGACCGGTGGTTCCCCAAAGAAATCATCGTGGAAAGTGGCGTCGAGGCGCCCCAGGTTTTTGGTTTGGGAGCAACCTGGCAGTTGCGGTTGGATGGCGAAACGACTGTGACTGCCGAAGGCGAGCCGCGTGATTTTATCACCGTTCCGGCCCTGACGTCGGGCATCTATGAACTGACAGCTACGGCTTCAGGGCGTACCGAAATCGTGACTGTCATCGTGGCACCCAAACGGCTGCCCTCAATTGACGAACTCACAGGCACCGATCGCATCTGGGGGCTGAATTTCGCGCTGTATGGCATTCAGTCGTCACGCAACACTGGCATGGGTGACTTCGAAGACCTGGCCGGGATGTCCGAAGCGATGGGCAAACAGGGTGCCAGTTTTGTTGGGATAAACCCGCTTCACAGCATGGGTTTCAGCGACGAAACTGCGATCAGTCCCTATTCGCCTTCACATCGAGGCTTTTTGAATACCGCCTATATCGCGCTGGACAAAATCCCAGATGTGGGGCTGGAAACCGTTGCCGGAGAGTTTGCCAGCATACGAGAAAATGAGACTCTGCAATATGGTGATCACAAACTAGCTCATAACAGACGCCTGAAAGTGCTGTACGAGCGGTTCAACACGCGTGGGCAAAAGAAATTTGTCAGCGAGTTTGCCCAGTTCAAAGACACTGCTGGGCCGCAGTTGTGGCAGTTTGCAGAGTTCGAAGCGGTCAGTGAGACCTATGGTGCAGACTGGCAGGCCTGGCCCGACCAGCCCGATCCTGCTCCGGACCATCTGATTGACTTTCATATGTGGTTGCAATGGGTTGCCGACTTCCAATTGAAGGCGGCGCAAGCCCGATCCAAAGCGTCGGGGATGTCGCTGGGGCACTATCTGGATTTGGCGGTGGGGCCTCGCCGTGACGGTGCCGAAAGCTGGTGCGAACAGGATGTCATTGCTTCGGGTGTTTCGATTGGCGCTCCTCCTGATCATCTGAGCCCCGAAGGACAGAACTGGGATCTGGCGGCATTTTCTCCCCGCAAGCTTGCAGCCCAGCGATATGCTCCGCTGCGGCGTATCTTAGGGCAGACCATGAAACACGCGGGGATTATTCGGATCGATCATGTTCTGGGTTTAAACCGAAGTTTCTGGATCCCGGATGATGGTAGTCCAGGCGGCTACATTTATCAGCCGTTTGAGGCCTTGTTAGCCGTCATCAAGATCGAGGCCGAACGACATAACTGTGCGGTGATCGGCGAGGATCTAGGGCTTGTCCCAGATGGTTTCCGTGACACGCTACGGGCGCATGGATTTTATGGTTATTCGGTCATGCAATATGAACGTGACGACCAGGGCAAGTTCCAAGACCCGTCCCGCACTCCGACACAGGTACTGTCCTGTTTTGCAACACATGACACACCCACAGTTGCTGGGTTCCAAACGGGTCGCGATATCGACTGGTGGCAGGAATTGTGCTGGATTGACGCAGAAACGGCTGATGGAATTCGCGCGGCGCGTGGGGGGGAAGTCGCAACGATGGATCATGGCGGTGATTTTGGCGCATATGTCCACGGACTACTGGCCTGCTCAAATGCCAACCTTGTCGCTGTCCAGTTGGATGATGTGCTCGGCGCGGTCGAAGCACAGAACTTGCCGGGCACGATTGACCAGCATCCAAACTGGCGCCGCAAGTACGCTGTCATGTTGGAAGACCTTTCCGATAACCCAGAGCTGTGCGCGATCGCATCGATAATGAGGGATGCAAGGCGCTCGACGATGAACAAGGGAATTAGAGATGAAGATTGAAGTGAAAAAGACTGCTCCGATTGATGGCCAGAAACCGGGCACATCTGGTCTGCGTAAAAAGACACGGGTTTTTATGACGCCAGGCTATCTGGAAAACTTCATTCAGGCGACGTTTGACGCTATTGGCGGCGGCGCGGGCAAATCCTTGATCGTCGGAGGGGATGGGCGTTATTTCAACCGCCAGGCCATTCAAACTATCCTAAAAATGGCCGCCGCCAATGGGGTGGCCAAGGTGATCGTCGGGCAGGGCGGTATTCTGTCGACGCCGGCGGCGTCTCATCTGATCCGTTTGAACAAAGCAGATGGTGGTTTCATTTTGTCTGCAAGCCATAATCCGGGTGGCATTGACGAGGACTTTGGCGTCAAATTCAACGCTGCAAATGGCGGGCCAGCACCAGAACAGCTAACTGAAAAGATTTTTGACGCAACCACGACGATTGAGAATTACAACATCGCAGACGCCAATGATGTGGATCTGACCAGCATTGGCCAGACCGGCCATGGTGACATGCTGATCGAGATTGTTGATCCCGTCGAAAGCTATCAGGCGCTGATGGAGACTCTGTTTGATTTCGATGCGATCCGGGCGCATTTTTCCAATGGTTTTACGATGCAGTTCGACGCAATGCATGCGGTTACCGGGCCCTATGCCACCGCAATTTTGGAGGGCGCTTTGGGCGCAGCTGCGGGCACAGTTGTCAACGGCACGCCGCTTGAAGATTTTGGCAAAGGTCATCCGGACCCGAACCCAATCTGGGCAAAACCGTTGATGGATCTGATGATGTCCGATGCGGCTCCTGATTTGGGCGCGGCCTCGGATGGGGATGGCGACCGCAATATGATTGTGGGTAAAGGGGCATATGTGACGCCCTCGGACAGTTTGGCGATTTTGGCCGCCAATGCGCATTTAGCTCCGGCCTATACTGCTGGATTGGTTGGAATTGCACGGTCAATGCCCACCAGTGGCGCGGCCGATAGGGTGGCGCAGAAACTGGGCATCGAAGCCTTTGAAACACCCACCGGATGGAAGTTTTTCGGCAACCTTCTGGACGCGGGAAAGGTTACGATCTGTGGTGAGGAAAGCGCTGGGACTGGTTCAGATCACGTGCGTGAAAAGGACGGATTGTGGGCTGTTTTGCTGTGGCTGAACATCCTGGCAGTTCGCAAACAATCCGTGTCTGACATTGTCAGCGAACATTGGGAAACTTTTGGCCGTGACTACTATTCACGGTACGATTACGAGAATGTAGCAACGGATCAAGCCAATTGGCTGATGGGAGACTTGCGCGCAAAGCTAGCTAGCCTTGCCGGTCGGGAAGTCGAAGGCCTAATTGTGGCAGAGGCTGATGAGTTTTCTTACCACGATCCAATTGATGGATCGGTTAGCGAACGCCAGGGTGTACGGATTATTTTCAAAGATGGTGGCCGTGCGGTTTTCCGCCTGTCGGGCACCGGTACGCAAGGTGCTACATTGCGTCTGTATCTGGAACAGTATTCCGGTCAGGAAGGTGATTTTGGGCTGGATACACAAGTGGCTTTGGAAAAAGTGAGGCGGGCAGCTCAAACGGTCTGTGACATGGGTGCCAAAATTGGCCGTACGGAACCTGATGTTATCACGTAAGGAGTAAGCGTTGCCGGTCCTGTTGCCGTGTTTGAACGTCCGTTGATCGGCCAAGTTTTGCGACAGCATACGGGCACTAAGGATGATATAGCTTGGGTATTGGTCGGCGTACCTTGAACGAGAAGATGCAGAAGCTGAACATCGACAAGACTGATTTGTGAGTTGCCACGCCTGTGTCTGTAGCAACGCAGGTGTGTCACAAATCAGGCTTGGGCGGTGTCATGATTGGGCGATTTTCCCAAATAGTGCCAACCGAGCAAAGCGGCCGCAAGGCCAAGTCCGACAGTCATAACCACTGGTGTTTTCCAGAGAATAAGCAACGCGGCCAGCAGACGGAGTGCGATCTCGATTTTTCGTAGATCAGTCTTGTCGTAACGCGCGAGGGCCGAGGCAATCAGATACAGGGCCAACGCGAGCCGCGCCAAAAGCAGGCTAAGTTGTCCCCAGTCGGTTTGGCCTGTGTAGCCTTCGATCAGGGACCGACCGCCGGCCTCATTGGTGATGGTCACAGCTTCTTCAATCAATAACAGCTCGGGATACCAAGCAAAAATGAAAGGAATGGTGAACATCACGATGCCGACGCGCACAGCGGCGATTCCTGTGCGCATGGGTTCTCCGCCAGTGATCGATGCGGCAGCGAAAGCCGCGACTGCAACAGGCGGGGTGATGGCAGAGGCGACGGCGAAGTAGAAGACAAACATATGGGCGGTGAAAAAGCTGACGCCGAGATTGGCCAGCAATGGCCCAAGCAAGAGCGCCACGTTGACATAGGCAGGGACCGTAGGCATGCCCATGCCCAACAGGATGGCGCAGAGCATCGTACAGATCAGCGCCAGCATCAGGTAGACACCGCCGACAATGGGTATTTCCAAGCCAAACACTGTCAATACGGTGACGTTTTCAAGCCAAGAGGTAACGGCGCGGGTTAGCTCACCGGTTAAGCCACTTTCGTTCAGGAAAGCCGCAATAATTGAGACGGCGAAAAGCAGTAAAAACAGCCGGGACAGCAAGATGCCACCTTGGGCCAGGGACACCAGTACTTTGGACGGTTTGGTGCGTGTTTCGGGATCAAGAAACAGCAGCGGCACCAATACAGCCACAGCCCACCAACCGGCGGAAATTGCGTCGCCGGTGGCATTCTGGATGGTTTTAAGGAACATGCTGTCCGTGCCTAGGACCCATCCCAAAATGCCTTGGTCCACGGTATCTTTGTTGCCCAAAAGTAAGAGCAGGATCGTGGCGATTGGCACGAAAATTATGACCAAATTGGCCCAGTCTTGCCGCTCCATAACAAGATCATCCGGGATCTCGCGCATGGCCTCGACCTTTTCGCGCCTAGCCTGAAATACAACGGACAAGAAGATTGAAAAGAAGAAGGCCATGGCCGGTAGGAAAGCGGCGGTAATGACCTTGGTGTAGGGCACAGCCGTCAGCGCTACGAGGACAAAGGCCGCGACGCCCATCACTGGCGGCATGATCTGCCCGCCCGAAGAGGCGGCGGCCTCAACACCACCGGCAAAATACCTGTTAAAGCCGTTTCGAAGCATCATTGGGATTGTCAGACGTCCGGTGGACAATACATTGGTCACCGGGCCGCCAGTGATGGTGCCAAAAAGAGCTGACGAGACAATCGCCGCATGGGCTGGCCCTCCACGTAGGTTACGGGTAAGCCGCACCGCCAGTTTGATCAGCGACGTTCCCCCTGCAGAGGTGCCAAATAGCGCGCCAAGGATGACAAAAGGGAAGACCTGATTGATCACGATGTCCATGAAACGGCCCATAAATCCATCAGGAGAAATGAACACATTTGTGGCTTTTTGCGTTGCTGCGGCCAAGGCGTCGCCGCCATCAGCCCCAAGTTTGGTCAACAGAAAACTATTATCCGACAAGTCAAAGACCCAGACCAGTGTCGTAGCAACTGTATAGGCCACAACAAGGCTGGCCACGATCACAAGCGGGAGGCCCCAAACCCGCACATTATACAGGAAAAACAGGGTGATGATTGTAAACAGAAGTGGGATAGTCCAAGTACCGAAACGCGCCTGACAGGCGGGCACTTCCGCGTCAAAGGACATGCCGGGGATCACATTGGCCGATCTCTCGGCGGCGTCTTGGATCAATCGTGCCCGTTCACCGGTAATCTGGTCGATCAAACAGACGCTATCGATTTCCACCAAATACCCAAACGCGCCAAGAAACGCAGCCAAAACCAGTCCCAGATCCAGCAATAGCCCGGCCCATGCGAGCTGCGGTTTATCGGACTTCCATGCTCGGTAAACGCTGGCGTCAAGAACGACGATCAGCATCATTAAGAAAAAGACCGGCGGAAAGAGAAACTCTGTGGGAAAGCCGGAAATACGGAAATATGGCTGACCGGTGATCTCCCGTGCCCAGTTCTGTAGTCCCGGGATTTCCGGCATCGTATTTATCATGCCGACAACCACCAACAAGAACGCCAGCGCAATGGCCGCACGTTGCCCGAGTGACCGGTGTAGGGGGTGTGCATCTGTCATGGGAGCAGTCCTAGAATGGCATCAGGGTCCAACATCTTGCCGGACCCTGTTTGTCAGTTGGGAAGTACTTACGGGCGCAGACAGTCTGCAACGCTGTGGCCTGCCTCTTCGTAGGCTCGGATAGCACCCGGATGCATTTTGACCTGCACCAGACCGCAAGCACCCTGGCTGGTGCCGTTGATATCACCAAAGGACATGAACAAGAATGGGCCGCGCGGTGAGCCGGTTAGAAACCGGTCTTCGCCTGCCAACATGGCTGTTACGATATTATAGGCTAGATCTTCGTCAAGGCCGGCGGGCACGATCTGACCAAAAGCGGTTGCATAGCTGTCAAAGGTACCGTCATCCGTGACGATGGTAATGTCAGACCCTTCATAGGCTTTGCGATAGTCTTCCACTGGGATTGAATAGGGCGCATGTCCGGGTGCAGCCATGATTTGTTGACCCAATTTGCTAGCCAGCAAGTCCGATGGGATGTCATACAGTGTGGTGCCACCTGCCGCAGCCAGCGCAATTTGACGCCCTGATGGCAATCCTTCGGGGATGGTCCAGGCATCAGCGCCGCCACCGGTGATAGTCGAGACTGTGTCTGGCCAAGGTGACTGGATACCTTCATAGCCTTCGCGATCTTTGAGGCCAGACAATAGCTGTACCAGGGCGCGGCCAGAGGTCAGCGCCGCTCCACGTGGGGGGCCGTTCCAGATACGTTTGTCGCTCAGATTGCGGATATCTTCGACGGGCTTGCTGTTGTAATGGCCGAACACCTGGCCTGAGCCCGCGTTGAAGAACAACACGCGAATGTTGCTGGCCAGTTCGGCGCCTTTTTCCGGACCGACGCCACTGTAGGGTCCGATACCCTTGGACAGTAAAAAAGGCAAAATCAGCGGCGCAGGCGCCATGTCGAGCCGTCCTTCGGCAACAGCCTGCACCGAATTGGTCAGGGTTGCGCCTTCGGTAATTTGTAGAGTTGCAACGCCGGCGCTTTGCAGCACCGCTGCAAGAGTCGTGTCGATGTAATGCGGCGTTGATCCTGGTGCTGTTGTTTCAGCCGTCAGCGTGGTTTGAGCAAAACCTGCAATAGGTACAATCGCCAAAGCTGCTGCAAGAGCGGTTTTCTTAAACATAGTTTCCTCCCTATAAGTTTACGCGCTCTCTTCAGGGCACGCTGCCCTTTTCAGGCCGTGCATAGAGCGTGGCAAAAAATATATGACTTGTCACGTATAATTTTTTGTTTTTAAATACTGTCATTGGGAGATTGCCATGGATGACGCTCAAAGCGGTAAGTTAGAACGGTTGGAGCGCAGAGTCCGCCGTGAGAAAAGCAATGTGTTTGCAAGGCTCACGCCGGTCTATGCCGCATCCAGGTCACAGGCCGAACGTTTCCTTAAATACGGCGGCGGCCTGTCGACCATCGAATGGCGAGTTCTTTGGGATCTGTACGAAGTCGGCCCAATGTCGATTCGAGAGATGGCCAAAATACAGCGGACGGATCACTCGAAATTAAGTCGTGCCCTGCCGGCCATGCGGGGCAAGGGGTATGTTTTGATCGAACGTGACAAAACAGACGGCCGTCAAACGGTGGTTTCGATGACAGACACGGGATTAGCAGCTTATGAAAAAGCCGCTCCCTTTATGAAGTGTCGTCGCCAATCGCTGCGCAACGAGTTCTCAGAGGAAGAGATCCAGGCCTTTGTCGGATTCATTGACCGATTTGAACGTTTTTTAAGCCGCCCAGTTGAAGACTTTTTGAATGAGGATCCCATAGAATGACCACCCGTCCAAACGTACTCTGGATCATGGCCGATCAACTGCGGTTTGATTACCTTAGCTGCTATGGGCACCCGCATTTGCACACGCCCCATATTGATGCTCTTGCCGGGCGCGGTGTGCGATTTACCAATACCTATGTACAATCGCCGGTTTGTGGTCCTTCGCGCATGTCTGCCTATACAGGGCGATACGTGCGCAGCCATGGATCGACTTGGAACGGAATGCCACTGCGGGTGGGAGAGCCCACTTTGGGTGATCATTTACGTGAAGCGGGGGCGCGCGCGGTCTTGGTTGGCAAGACACATATGATTGCAGACGCTGAAGGTATGGCCTGGTTGGGGATTGATCCCAAAAGTGAGATCGGCGTGCGCCGGTCTGAATGTGGATTTGAGGCGTTTGAGCGTGACGACGGGTTGCACCCGGACAGCCCCCGCCAACAATGGTCGGCATATGATGATTATCTGGTGAGCCTGGGCTACAAATCTGAGAACCCTTGGGAAGATTTTGCCAACTCAGGTATAGACCCTAATGGCGAATTGATGTCGGCCTGGCTGCTGAAAAACTCACGGCTTCCTGCCAATGTTCCCGAGGAACACTCGGAAACGGCCTATATGACCAACCGGGCCATGGCGTTTATGGACGGCGCCATGGAAAGCGATCAGCCTTGGCTGTGTCACCTGAGTTATATCAAACCGCACTGGCCCTATATCGTGCCGAGGCCCTACCACGACATGTATGGGCCAGAGCACATCGTTGACCCGATCCGTTCAGAGGTGGAAAAGGATACCAACCACCCGCTTTTGCGTGCCTACCAAGAGGCGCGCGTCTGTCGAAGCTTTTCACGCGACCATGTGCGCGAGCATGTGATCCCGGCCTATATGGGATTGATAAAGCAGCTTGATGACAATCTAGGTCGGCTGTTTGCCTGGATGGACGAAAAAGGCCTGTCTGAGAACACGATTGTGGCCTTTTGCTCGGATCATGGCGATTACATGGGTGATCATTGGATGGGCGACAAAGATTTCTATCACGAGGTCGCTGCCAAAGTTCCATTGATCATCTCAGACCCGCGTCCCGCTGCAAATGCCACCCGCGGCACGACCAGCGATGCATTGGTTGAAATGATTGATCTGGCACCGACCTTTATGGCAGCCGTTGGAGCCGCGCCAAAACCGCATGTGATCGAGGGCCGGGACTTGACGCCGCTGCTGCACGGAACCGAAGGGTTCCGCCGTCAATACGCAATCAGCGAACATGATTATTCCAGCTTTGAGATGGCCCGCGCGCTGGATGTGCCGCAACAAGATGCGCGCACGGTGATGATCTTTGATGGCCGTTGGAAATATATACGCTGTGAAGGCTTTGCTCCGGTTCTGTTTGACCTGCAAACCGATCCTTCTGAGCTCAATGACATAGGTCTGTCAGAGACTGCCGAGCACCAAGACGTTCGGGCGCGGATGGAAGAGGCGCTGCTGTCGTGGTCAATGCAGCACCACACCCGGATCACTGCTACGTCGCAGGTGCTTGAGCGGCAGGGCAAGGCGGCAGAAACCGGTATCTTGATCGGCTTTTGGGACGAGGCAGAGTATAAAGAGGCGACAGGCAAAGAGTTTCATAGTCTGGTGCCAATGGGCAGCGATAAAGGCTGATCTGAAAGAAGACGCGCACCGCTGTATCATCATCCGTGCGGGTTTGTTTATTCAGTCGAATAGAGGGAAAGATTGGCCATTTAGTGGTGGAGCGCGATTATTCAAGCTGAACTGGAACAGCAAAGCACTCAGCGGATACAAATTGGGGTCGATGGCGGGTAATGGATGCGGAGTTCTGCGTTGAGGCCCTGATTCCCCTTAAACAGATTGAAAGCCGGTCAGAAACAGGTCCGTCCTATGATTGGGAAATCATAGGGCGGACCTCTTTACTGGGGGAGGTTCATCCAGTTCCAACGCTTTTAAAACACTTGAACTTTAAGCTGTCGAGTTTCCACCGTCGCCGTAATTGCGGCAGGGTAAATTGTTTAAACAGTTCCGCCCAGGCTGCCTTCCAGAGCGACCAGTTCCTGACCACCGGCCATCAGATCCTGCAACTCTTCGGGAGTGATTTCGCCGCGTTGCGCAGTGCCCAGCGTTTTACCACGATTGAGCACAGTGAACCGATCACCAACCGCCATAGCGTGGCGTACGTTGTGGGTGATGAAGACCACTGCGATGCCCTGCTTGCGGACCTTGTCGATGGTGGCCAGCACGTTTGCTGTCTGGCGCACACCAAGGGCCGAAGTCGGCTCGTCCAGGATCAGCACTTTGGCCCCGAAGTGCACCGCGCGAGCGATAGCGACGGTCTGACGCTCACCACCTGACAAGGTACCAACTGCCTGATCCGGACCACGCAGGTTGATGCCCATTTTGCGCATTTCCTCCATGGTCACATTGTTGGCATAGTCATGGTCAAACAATTGCAGCGGGCCAATTTTCTTCACCGGCTCGTTACCCATGAAAAAATTGCGGCTGACGGACATCAACGGGATCATCGCGAGGTGTTGATGGACGGTGGCAATCCCGGCTGTAATAGCATCGCGCGGGTCCGCGAAATGCATAGGGGTGCCTTCGAACAAGATGTCGCCGTGGGTTGGTTGGTGAACGCCTGACATTGTCTTGATGAAGGTGGATTTTCCGGCGCCGTTGTCTCCTAATAGGCAATGGCATTCACCGGGAAAGATGTCGACCGAAACTCCAGCCAGCGCAATCACGGAGCCAAAATGCTTTTCGATATTTTGCATCTGTATGATGGGTGTTTGTGCATTGCTCATATCAACGTTCTCCTGTGATGATGCGGCGAATGTAGGTGTTCAGGATCACAGCGCCCAACAATATGAGACCCAAGAAAACCCGGAACAGCGAGCTTTCAACGCCGGCAAAGAACAGACCTTGTTGCACGACACCAAAGATCAAAGCGCCTAGTGCCGCGCCAAGGACCGACCCATAGCCACCAGTTAGCAGCGCACCACCAATGACCACGGCGATAATTGCCTCGAATTCTTTCAACAGACCACGATCCGCCCCGGCCGAACCAAATTCCATGACCTGACAGACGGCAAAGACAGTTGCGCAAAAGGCCGTCGTCATGAACATCAGGATCTTTACTTTGTTGACAGGAACACCCGAGTTGCGGGCCGCTTCGGCGTCGCCGCCGGCTGCAAAAATCCAGTTGCCGAATTTGGTCTTGGTCAAAAGGATATGTCCCAATACAACCAGCACGATTGCCCAGACAATCAGCATGGGAATGCCATTCACAATCGGCTCCCCCATACGGCTGCCACGGCTGAAAGTTGTAATTAGCCCGGCATCGCCAAGCCAGGTGAACAGGCCCTGCAGAATTTTTCCGCCAAAGAGGGGGGCCAGCCAGTCGCCTTCGGCTGCGTCTTTGATACCGCCAATGATGGTTTTGCGCTCGATGAGCTGAGGCAAGTAGATGGTAAAACCGCGTAGGATGAACAGGAAGGCCAGCGTGACGATAAAGCTGGGCAATCCGGTGCGTATGACAATGAAGCCGTTCAGTCCGCCGATGGCGATGCACAGAACAAAAGTGGTGAGGATGGCGATCCAGACCGGCCAGCCTAGGGTGACCGAGAAAATTGCGATCATCATGCCAGCAAAGCCGATCATGGAGCCTACGGAGAGATCAAACTCCCCCGCAATCATCAGCAGGCAGGCGCCAACTGCGATGATCATGAATTGGGCAGAAACGATTGACCAGTTCAGCACGCCTTGGCTGTTGAACATGCCGCTGTCCGAGGCGAACAGAAGAAAAAAGGTGAACACCGCGACGGTCCCAACCATACCACCCAATTCGGGGCGGATGAGCGCTTTGCGCAGTGGGGAAATCTCTTTGACACGTTCGTCGGCGGTGGGTGTGTTGTTTGCGACTTCTGACATCGAGGCGCCCCCTCCCAAAAATTATGAAACCAGATTGTAGATGGAAAACGGGCGCCCGATTGGGCGCCCGCAGTTGTTCAAACTTAGCGGTATTCGCCCGCAAATTCTTCGATTTTGGTCAGGCCATCAGCCGTAACGAAACCGGGGCCTGAGTTGATGTTGTTGCCAGGCAAAACGCCATAACGGTGGTAGTTGGTCATGACGACAACCGGCAGGTAAGCCTGCAGGAATGGCTGCTGGTCGATACCCCACTGGATGGTGCCCGCTTTGATTCCTTTGACGATTTCACCGCCCAGATCAAACGTTCCAAAGTAGATGTCACCAGCCAAACCGTTTTCTTCCAATGCCAGCAGGGTTGGATCTGCGGATGTTGGGCCGAGTGTCAGAACGGCGTCGGTTTCAGGGTTCGCTGACAGGTAAGCCAATACACGGTTTTTGACTTCGGACGGATCCTGACCAGCGTCGATCATCTGTGTGCCCAGTTCGATGCCCAGACCATCTGCAAAACCCTGGCAGCGCTCGGTCGACGAGGGCTGAACAATATAGTGGTTTACGCAAAGGAAGGAGCTGATGCCGTCGCCTTTGGCGCGTAGACCAGCGGCATGGCCGGCATCATATTCGGGTTGTCCAACATACATCAGGGCGCCGATTTCACGTGCTTTTTCGGGAGAGCCGGTGTTCATGATGATCACGTCGATGCCAGCATCCACAGCGGCGCGGATCGGACCTTCGAGAATATCGGGATCAGCCAGAGTTGTGATGATACCGTTCGGGCCAGAGGCGGCTGCCTGCTCGATGATGCGTGCCATATCAGCCAAGTCACCGGTTGGCGGGTTGCGGTATTCAACTTCGACATCCATCTGTTCGCCCGCCAAAGCGATGCCGTTTTTGATGGTGTTCCACCAGCTGTCGCTGTCAGGAGCGTGGCTGACCAAGATATATTTCTCGCCCTCGGCAGACGCCGTTGTCGCGATCATCATTGGTGCAGCGACAACCGCCGTAGCCAGCATCAGTTTTTTCATCAGTGACGTCATTATTACCTCCCAGGTATCACAATTATTTTTGTGTAAAGACGGTCCTCTCCATCTTTCCGACTCAAGTTAAACCATATCCGAGTCATTCTTGCAACCGGTTGCAAAAAGGATGTGAGAAATTCATACTGTCTTTGCGTGGTATTGCGGATAAAAGGATGCACCGCTGGATCAGGGGATCGGGACAAGATGGCCATTACATTGAAAGAGGTTGCAGAACGTGCGGGGGTTTCTCGCTCTGCAGTGTCACGCGCCTTTACGGACGGGGCTTCGGTTTCAGCGAAAATGCGGCGCAAAGTTGAAAAAGCTGCGCAGGAGTTGGGTTACAGCCCAAATGCGCTTGCTTCGTCGCTGACCACCGGCCGCACTAAATTGATCGGTCTGGTATCGAACAACTTTCACAACCCAATTTTTCTTGAGGTTTTTGACTTATTCACCCGGGGCCTCCAAGAGAGTGGGTTGCGACCCTTGCTGGTCAATCTTACGGATGAAGTTGATCCGGAAAACTCGGTGCGGATGTTGCGCCAGTATTCTGTCGATGGGGTGATTGTGGCCTCGTCGACACTGCCGCCGGGATTTGCCAAGGCTTTCCGTGATGCCAGCGTGCCGGTGGTGCATAGTTTTGGCCGCTCATCCAGCGCTCCGCAGGTGCATGTTGTTGGGATCGACAACGTGGAATGTGGCCGGATGGCCGCCCGCACACTGGTTGAGCGCGGCTATGATAACATTGCGTTCCTTGGTGGCCCCGAGCAGGCCACGTCGACCCAGGATAGATACACCGGGTTCATGTCCGAGCTGTCGGCGCATGCCTCGATCACGACAAGCTATTCATTTGCTGATGCCTATTCGTTTGAGGCGGGGCGACGTGAGATGATACGGCTGCTGAAATCGGCCCCAGCGCAGGCCTATTTTTGCGGTGATGATGTGTTGTCCATCGGGGCGCTGTCGGCAGCCGCAGATTGCGGGTTATCTGTTCCGGATGAGGTGGGGATTATTGGGTTGAACGATATGGAAATGGCGGGGTGGGAGAATATAAACCTGACCACAATTCACCAGCCAATTCGTCAGATTGTCTCGTCATCTATCGAGCTGATGGTCGCGATGTTAGACGAACCCGATCGCTATCCCGAAGCGCGTATTTTTCCTTGCTCTGTTGTTGAACGAGGGACTTTGTTGCCGTTGAAATAATGTAAGCCGGAGATGCCCCGGCTTATATGGATTTTGATTTGTGCAAGTTAGCGGAAGATCGACGGGCGGGCATCCAGCCAGGCCCCGTTATCCTTGGCCGAAGCCACTGCTGTGTGGACCGCAGCCATGGAGCGAACACCGTCAGCCGCAAGCGGTAACCCATCGCGGGTTTCGCCGTGGATCGCGTCGGCCATATCGCAATAGATATTGGCGACGGCCAAAGGGAAGCCTTCTGGATGAGCAATCGATACACGCGACAGGCGTTGGGCATCCTCGTGGAGTCCGCCTTCACCTTTTTCGATAATCTGAGTGCGTCCGCCAACTGGGGTGTAGATCAGCTGATTTGGTTGTTCCGATGCCCAGCGTAGGCCACCGGTTTCGCCGAAGATCTGAATGTCAAAACCATGCTGGCGGCCAATGGCCACAGAGGAGGTCCAAAGACGTCCCACGGTGCCACCGGTCATGCGGAAGTTGACCATGGCATCATCTTCCAGTTCACGACTGGGGATGGTTGAGGCGAAATCAGCCGACAGGATTTCCACTTCGTCATTGCTGATAAAGCTGGCCATGTGCAGAGCGTGAATGCCGCAATCAGCAAACTGGCCGGACACGCCTGCCATTTCTGGATCATAGCGCCAACGCACACGCGGATTGTCTGCATCCGTCGCATCGCCGTGATGACCGTGGCTGAAATTGGTGACCACCAAGCGTATTTTTCCGAGTTCACCAGCCTGCACCATAGCGCGGGCCTGCCGAACCATGGGATAGGCCGAGTAGCAGTAGTTCACGGCGCAAATCTTACCCGATTTCTCGGCCACACGCACGATTTCTTCACCTTCTTCGACCGTCATGGTCATCGGTTTTTCGCACAGCACGTTGATGCCTGCCTCAAGAAAGGCCTTGGTGATTTCAAAGTGCGTTGAGTTTGGCGTGGCCACTGTGACCAGATCAATCTTGTCGTCGCGGTCTTTTTCTCCGGCCAGCATATCCTGCCAGCTGCCATAGGCACGATCAGCAGAAACACCCAGGCGTTGCGCGTATTCACGACCCTGTTCCGGACGGTGATCCAGTGCGCCAGCGGTGAGATCAAACAGGCCATCTGCTAATGCGCCCAGGCGGTGTGCCGGACCGATCTGGCTGCCTTCGCCGCCACCGATCATGCCCCACTTCAGTTTTGTCATGGCAGGACCTCCTTACTTAAATCCAATGGTTTCAAGGAATTCGCGGTTCTTGCGTGCATCCCCAACAGGGTCTGGATCCAGAGTTGGATCGCAGTCTTGTTCCACGGTGCACCAGCCAGAGAAGCCTGCATCCAACAGAACTTGGCGAACCACGTCAAATTTCACGTCACCGTCGCCGAGGTTGCAGAAAATGCCCTGTCCGCAGGCATCGTAGAATCCAGTGCGGTTGGCGATCACGTCGGCTTTGACCTTTGGATCGATGTCCTTGAAGTGCATGTAGGATATACGATCCACATGACGTTTCATGAAGGCAACAGGGTCAAATCCGGCATAAGAATGGTGACCGGTGTCAAAGCAGATCTTCAAGATCTTCTCGTCCACTTCGTCCAGAAGGCGTTCCAGCTCGGGTTCAAAGTCCATAAAGCCAGCGGCATGGGCATGGATGCCAACGGTCAAGCCATATTCTTCGGTGCCGATGCGCGCGGTTTCGGCGATGCGGTCGCGATATGCGGTCCACTCAGCCTTATCCATTTGCTCGGCCTCGGCAGCGCGACCGGCAGTGGGAGCGCGACGTGGCGAGATAGAATCGATCAGCACCATGTGCTCGGCACCATGTGCGTTTAGTGCGCGTGCTGTGCGGTGTGTGGCATCCAGTACGTCGTCAAAGGCCGCCGGGTCGTGATAGGGGCGGAACACAACGCCACCGATCAATTCCAGATCATGTTGGGCCAGAGCATCGGCCAGTTCGGCTGGGTCTTCGGGCATATAGCCTACAGGGCCTAGTTCGATGCCCTTGTAGCCTGCTGTGGCGCAGTCGCTGAGCACTGATTTCCAGTTTGGATTTCTGGCGTCATCTGCAAATTCCACTCCCCACGAGCAGGGGGCGTTACCAATTCGGATTGTCATCTCGTTGTACCTTTCGGATGCTCAGAACGAGTTTACGTCTTGCCATTTACTGTCTCGGGAGGAGGCAATAGCGGCTGCGATCACACGATTGACTTCCATCCCGTCGAGGAATGTTGGCCAAATCGGGTTTCCGGTTTCGATGGCGTTCAGGAAGTCCCGAGCCTCGATTATGATTTGATCCTGATACCCGGTGCCGTGACCGGGGCCCTGACAGAAGGGTTGGTAATCCGGATGCGCCGGACCGGTCAGGATTTTGGTAAAGCCGCGCTCGGCTTCGGGGGTATCCATACGATACAGCCAGATGGCATTCTGGTCTTCCTGATCAAAACGGATTGCGCCTTTGGTGCCGGTGATCTCGTAGGCATAGCCCATCTTGCGCCCGGTCGAGATGCGGCTGAAATACATCTGGCCCATGGCCCCGTTTGCAAAACGGCACATCATTTGGGCGTGGTCGTCATTGGTCACATCACCGCCCGGACGGGTTTTATGCACTGTTTCGACTTCGGCCATGACTCGGGTGATTGGACCCAACAGGGCCAGCGCGCCGTTGATCATATGCGGTGCGAGATCACCCATGGTGCCATTTGCCATTCCGGTGGTGCGCCAGGTGGCAGGGGCCTTGGGGTCGGCATAGAAATCTTCGGTATGCTCACCGCGGAACATGGTGATTTCGCCCAGTTCGCCGTCTGCGATCAGTTTGCGTGCATACTGGCTGGCCGGGGTGCGGATATAGTTGAAGCCAACCATATTGGCGCAGCCCGAAGCCTCGGCCGCAGCGGTCATCGCGCGACTGTCTTCCAACGATGCGCCAAGCGGTTTTTCGCAGAACACAGGTTTGCCAAGGGCAAAGGCGGCTTCGGCCACTTCGCGGTGTGTGGACTGTGGCGACGCAATGACAATGGCATCGATTTTTGCATCGTTGACCAGTGTGCGCCAGTCATCTGTCGCACGCAGAAAGCCATAGGCCTGGCGATAGCGCTCGGCGCTCTGGGTAGAGGAGGAGCAGATCATTTCCAGGCGCGGGCGCAGAGCCGTGTTAAAGACTGGACCCACAGCAGACATAGCCACTGCGTGAGCCTTGCCCATATAGCCGCCGCCCAAGATTCCGATGCCAATTTCCGTCATGTTTTTAAGTCCCGCTGAATTTCAGTTTGCAACCGGTTGCAAAATTTGTATCCTGAGATTCGAAATCCCGCAAGCTGCAATCGGCCTGCCGCTGTAAAATCTGAAAGGGTCGCGTTGAAATGACGACAACACCAGACACCATCCGCCTGACCACTGCACAGGCTGTTATTCGTTGGCTAAGCAACCAGTTCATTGAGATCGACGGTGAAGAAATGCGGCTGTGTGGGGGTGGCTTTGGCATCTTTGGGCACGGCAATGTGACGTGCTTGGGGGAAGCATTGTACAATGTCCAGGACGAGCTGCCCCTGTATCGCGGACAGAACGAACAAAGTATGGGCTTTGCCGCAGCAGGATATTCTAAGCAATGGCTGCGTCAGCGGTTTATGTTCTGCACCGCCAGCGCCGGGCCGGGCACTTCGAATCTTTTGACCTCGGCGGCCTTGGCCCATGCCAACCGGTTGCCGATGTTGCTGTTGTGCGGGGATACGTTCCTGACACGTCTGCCGGATCCGGTTTTGCAGCAGATGGAGAACTTTGGTGATCCGACCTTTGGTGTGAACGACGCCTTTAAGCCGGTTGTTCGGTACTGGGACCGGATCACCCATCCGGCACAGGTGATCCAGTCGCTGCCAGCGGCGATTGCCACCATTCTGGACCCGGCGGATTGTGGCCCGGCGTTTCTGGGCCTGCCACAGGACGTTCAGGGTTGGACTTATGATTATCCAACTGTGTTTTTTGAGAAAAAGGTCCACCGCATCCGCCGCATTCGCCCCGACACCAATGAAATTTCGGATGCGGCTGCCTTGCTGAAATCGGCCAAGCGTCCAATGATCATTGCCGGTGGCGGGGTGCAATATTCGGGGGCCGTTGCCGAGTTGACTGCTTTTGCTGAGAACCATCAAATTCCTGTGGTCGAGACCATCGCAGGCCGTGCCAATATGCTGGCGACCCATCCTTTGAACATTGGGCCCATTGGCGTCACTGGATCGAACAGTGCCAATGAAATAGCCGCAGAGGCGGATGTGATTGTCGCCGTGGGCACACGCCTGCAGGATTTTACTACGGGGTCTTGGACCGCTTTTGCACAAGAAGCGCGGTTCATCTCCATCAATGCCGCACGTCATGACGCTGCCAAACATATGTCGTTGCCTGTTGTCAGTGACGCAAAACTGGCGCTGGAGGATCTGGCGCGTGCAGTTGATGGTTACGAGACACCGGCAAGCTGGACAGGGCTGGCTCAGGCCAGACGCAAGGCTTGGGATGTCTATGTCGCCGAGAACGTGGAGGTTGGAAACCGTCCGGCGTCATATGCGCAGGCGATTGGTGTTGTGAACGCGCTGTGTGATCCACGTGATCGCGTGGTTGCCGCCGCGGGCGGATTGCCAGCCGAGGTGACGGCTAACTGGCGCACATTGAGCGAGAGCACAGTGGATGTCGAATTTGGTTTCTCATGCATGGGCTATGAAATCGCCGGGGCTTGGGGAGCGCGTATTGCGCAGATGGAGCGTGAAGCCGACAAAGACACAATCGTGTTTGTGGGCGATGGCTCTTACATGCTGATGAACTCTGACATCTATTCTTCGGTGTTGAGCCAGAAAAAGCTGATCATTTGCGTATTGGACAATGGTGGTTTTGCGGTGATCAACAAATTGCAAAACAACACTGGCAACGAAAGCTTTAACAATCTGATTTCTGACAGCCCGACGATCCCGGAACCATTTGGGGTGGATTTTGAGGCACATGCCGCATCGCAAGGTGCGATTGCCGAAACCGTGTTGAACCCTACAGAGCTGGGAGAGGCCTTTGAACGTGCCAAATCCAGCTCCAAAACCCATGTCATCGTCATGAAAGTGGATCCATACGAAGGCTGGACCACCGAGGGTCACACCTGGTGGGAGGTTGGCACACCACATATCACAAATAGTGATCGTGTACGCGAGGCGCACATCGACTGGGAAAGCAGCCGCGGCAAGCAGCGCAAGGGCGTGTGATGAAACGCTTTACCGCAGAAACGGCTGACCCGGCTGAGATTGTTCAAGAGTTACTGTATGGTGGTGGCGCGGTTGGGATCTCTGGTTTGTTCTCGGCTGGGGATATTGCTGATGCACGCGCCATTATCATGGCGCAGTCCGAACAATCTGCGGATAAAGCCACTCATTTTCAGGGCGCAGCCGAAGAGGCGGGAAACCTGAACCTGCAGCGCCGGGTGTGGAACCTGCTGGCCAAGGGCGAGGTTTTCTCGCGCATGGCCACACATCCGGTTCTGATGGCGATCCTGCGTGACTATCTGGGGACCGACTTCATCATGGGCTCGATCGCCGCCAATCGCATTCTGCCAGGCGGCCCGGGGCAGGAACCACATGTGGATTACCCTTATTGGGATTTTCACAAGCCCGAGACACACCCGGTTGGGTTCAATGGCTCGTTTCCAATGAATGCTCAGGTGTCGGTTCTGCTGGATCCGTTCACCGAGGAAAGCGGTGCTACCGGATATTTGCCGGGCAGCCAACGCGAGCTGCGTTACCCAACGCCAGAAGATGATTTTTATGGGCGTTGCGAACGTATGACCGGAGAGCCAGGGGATGTGGCTCTGTTTTACGGTGTGACGTGGCACTGTGCGATGCCAAATAATGCGGATCATGATCGCAGCGCGGTCCTGATCCAATACCTGCCCAAATGGGTGAAACCAATGGAAGATATGCCTGCATCGCTGCCCCGGACCTTTGTGGATCAGGCCAGCCCCGAGCTGCGCCAGTTGCTGGGGATGAACTATCCATACCCCGAAGTTCTGGACGCAGCCAAGGCAGGAAACGCGGAGGGACGAAAGTGATCCTGGACGGAATCAAAAAACGCAATTTTCTGGTGATTGGCCGGGTTGGCATGGATCTGTGCCCGGATCCGGCAGGCACAAGCATCCCGGACGCCACCAATATGGTTGTTGGTATGGGGGGCAGCAGTGCCAATATTGCTGCGGGACTTTCGAAGTTGGGGTGCAAATCAGCGCTGGTGACTTCGGTGTCGGATGACGCCGTTGGTTGGTACTGCGAAGGCCAATTGGATCGCTATGGCGTAGATCGGACACATGTAAAGCGGATCACCGGTGAATGCCGGACCTCGCTGGCGGTGTATGAAACACGCGTGGAGGATCATCAATCGGTGATCTACCGGAACAATGCCGCTGATTTTCAGATGTCCGTCGAAGACGTCGAGGCGGTGGACTACAGCCAATACGGTGCTTTGATAACGGCAGGCACGGTATTTGCGGCCGAACCGTCCCGATCAGCCGCGTTCCGGGCTTTTGAATTGGCGCGCGCAGCCGGATTACCGATCATCTTTGATGTGGACTATCGCCCCTATAGCTGGCCGTCGGAACAGGTTGCCGAGGACGTCTTGTCGCGTGCGGGTGCCTTGTCGGATGTGATTGTTGGCAATGACGAAGAGTTTGGCTTTATGGCCGGTGACATCAGTCGCGGCTTGGATAAAGCACGCGAGCTCGCAGGCTCGAGCGCTACAATTGTTGTCTATAAAATGGGTGCCGAAGGCGCCGTTACCTTTGCAGATCAGCAAGAAACACGCACTGGCATCTATCCTGTCACCGCTTTGAAACCCACCGGGGCAGGGGACAGTTTTATGGCTGGTTTCCTGGCCTCTTTGTCAGAGGGACGTGAGATGCAAGAGGCGGTTTTGCGTGGATCTGCCTGTGCCTCGATTGTCGTTGCCCAACCAGGTTGCGCTCCTGCCATGCCAGTACCGGCCGAGCTCGAGGACTTCCTCGCCTCGCACCCCGGCCCAACACAAGCTTCATAAAGGACTAAACTATGCATATCGCCCCACATGATAACAAAAACATCCCAATCGTCGACGTGGACAATCCGACGGTTCCGCTGAACTATTTCAACATAGTCAAACTGAATAAAGGTGAGGCGTTTGAATATCAGGTGCCGGGCTATGAAACCTGCATTGCGCCAGCGACGGGGACAGTCGACATCGACGTCGAAGGGGTGAGCTACGACAAGATTGGCACCCGGACCATCAACGTCTGGGATGGTGACCCCGAAGGTGTTTATGCGCCGGTTGGTGCCAAGGTGACAATTGTATGCGTTTCGGACGAAACCGAAGTATTTGTCGCCGGTGCCCGCTATGACAAAGTACTGGACCCGTTTGCCGTACGTGCT
>Ga0209395_1000146_pt1 | contig 107201 bp, 100 predicted proteins | sample GOMGulsemesocosm_3_FD_184635 | JGI IMG/M metagenome (GOLD analysis project Ga0209395, IMG submission 184635) | Methane-oxidizing microbial communities from mesocosms in the Gulf of Mexico - GOM9D Gulf of Mexico (SPAdes) (version 2) | ecosystem: Environmental > Aquatic > Marine > Cold seeps...
TGTTACAGGCAAAATTAGCTTGCATGGTCAACAGCAAGAATTTACAGCTAGTGTGATGGTGGTGATGCTGTCAGAAAAAAACATGTTAGTTACTAGCTTAGAGCCGCTCTTGATTAAGGCGCAAGATTTTGATTTAGTGACGGGCATTAACAAGTTACAGAAGTTAGCTAATTTACCTAGTATTGGTTATACCGTACCGGTAAGTTTTGTTTTATCTTTTGTTAATCATTAGCATCAAAGTGCTCAGACTCACTTGCAATTTGAAACTGATCGGCTGGAATAATATTAACAGTTTCATGCAACTCTGAAAAAACTAATAACGCAGTTTTATTGCTGAGTTGCTGTCTAACCTGAGCCATCTTATCTTTGATACTAATATCTTGGACACCATATTCTGTACCCTCTTGCAGAACAAAGGCTTCTATAATCGCGGTCAAAGTATCTTCAGGTAATGATTGGTAAGGAATAAGCATTATAGGGTGATAGTTATGATGGTTTATTAATAAGTATTATATGTTTTTCTATAACAAAAAGCCCACGAATTTGTGGGCTTTTTGTTTAAATGGCAGAAGTGGTTTTTATCAATTGAATTAAGTACGTGGTTAATTATAAAGTGCGGTTAATCGTTAAAGAGCAAGACACCTTATTGTAAAACAACTGGCTATTGTGATTGAAAGCAACGCTACTATTGAACATTTAGACCGCCTTAGCATGAGCGGTTATTGATATTAATTGGTATTATACCAGTGTATTGATTAATAAACCTTTACGTGAATCTTCATCTTTTTTGTTGATAATGGTGGATTGTAATAGCGTACCAATCTGTTGTTGCTCTGCGCTTGTTTTAGCAAAGTCTGTATCTTCTATACGTGAGCGTGAAGCACTGACATTGATAACACTCGTTTGATAAGTTGATACTTGGCTATCAAGTGCATTGCTATTAGCACCTAATGCTGCTGCAGAATCATTAATGCTATTAAAAGCATCTTCTAATGCGGCTTGTGTGGCGGCAGGATCACTAGCGTCTAGTCCGGATAGAAAGCTTGAGTCACCAAGTACTTCACCTGCAACCGTATTTATTTGTTCGGTAATTTGATCAAGCTCTCCTTGAATAGCGGAACTATCTCCAAGCGGACTACCTGATTGAACAGCAAGCACATTTGCTCGTTGTAGCCCTTCACTAATAGAAGCTAACTGACCGGATTGAACATTATTAATGTTAATTTGATCTTGTGAGTTAATGCTAAGTTGTTCAGAGCCATTGATTTGGGCGGTGAGCCTACTGGCTATTTGTAAACCAGCAGCATCATCTGCAGCACTATTAATTTTTTTCCCTGAAGCAATCTTTTCATCTTTCTCTTCTCGCTGCTTTGTTAAGCGATCAATAAGCGATAGAGAAGGGGACTGTTGATTGATAGATAAAGCCATAAAGTTACTCAAACATTAAGTCAAAGAATAATGAGTATTAAGTATAGCAAAAAACAGCCTAATTGTGGTTAAAAAATACACAGCCTGAAGTTGTCTATTATGCGTTTGTTTTTTGGTCTTTATTTCTAAGAGGATTCTTTGTCTTCTTCAATATGCTTGATGAAGTAATAAACATAAAAAGCGCAAATACCTAGCACTGTGGTTAACCCTAAAAATGAAATAAGTACAACGGAATCATTAAGCAGCATATCAATAATGTTCATAACAGGTATCTCTATTTAAAATAACTTTATTTGTTATGCTTATTCTAAATAGAGTTTTAGATTTGTATGATGATTTAGATCATAATCAAACGATTAAAAACGTTTTTCGGTTAACATTTTTGTTCTTAAATCAACTTGTACTAATATTTGCTCATAAAGTACTGCTGCGCGCTCTCTATTGGTTTTAATATCATCAATACTTAATTTATGTTCGTCCATATCACGGCTTTTAATCGCGGGTCCATAACCACTTTTTGCGGCAATAATATTCCAAACGTATGACATTTCAGTGCTTTTTTTCACACCTTTACCTTCAAAGTACATTAGCGCTAAATTATATTGTGCTAAAGCATAGTTTTGTCGAGCGGCTTTTTCATACCAACTAACTGCTTTAGCTGAATTTATTGATGTGCCTTGCCCTTGAGCATACATGACACCTAAATTAAATTGAGCGCTGGGGAGCTTTTTCTTGGCTGCTTTTTCCATTAAGGTAAAGGCAACTTTTAAATCTTTTTTAACGACTTTACCTTCGTCGTACATTACTGCAAGAGAAAATAAGGCGTCAGGATAGTTTTGTGAGGCCGATAATGAGAGTAATTCAAATGCTTTTTGTGGATTTTTTTTGACTCCCCAGCCATTTAAATGCATTAAAGCCATTTGATATTGCGCGGGCGCGTATTCTTCAGCTAATAAAGGTTTAAACTCGGCAATAGCAGCTTTGAAATCTCCGCGGTTGAGCTGGAAAATACCTAATTCTAAATCGGCGTCAAAACTAAAAACGGAAAAACTTGCCGTTAACGTGACAATTAAACTGAGTTTTTTCACTATGTTCATATTTCACCCTGTCTTTTTTATTTGCTTAATTACAGTGTAGCAAGTGAAAGCTATTCTTGTGACATAATTTCTTCAATTTGTTCTTCTAATTCAAGCCAGTGCATTTCGTTTTCTTCAATGTCTTGTTTTAAATGCGCTTGCTGTTTTATTAATTGGGATAAGCGTGCTTTATGTTCACTTTGATAAATATCACTTTCAGCAAGGATCGCTTCAACTTCTGTTAAGCTTTGCTGCCATTGATGAATTTTCTTCTCTAATTGATTGGCTTGTTTTTTAAGTGGTGAAGCTATTTTTCTTAATTCAGCTTGTTGCTTACGTTGCTGTTTTTTATCTACAACATTGTCATTAGTGACCTTCTCATTCTTAAACGCTGTTTTTTTATCGTCATTAAGCCACTGTTGATAATCATCAATGTCGCCAGAGAATTCACTCACATGCCCATTAGCAACCAAGTAAAATTCGTCCACACATGATTCAAGTAAAAACCTATCATGAGCAATTAAGATAATAGCGCCATTAAAGTCTTGCAAAGCTAGTACAAGTGCTTGACGCATTTCTAAATCCAAATGGTTAGTAGGCTCATCAAGTAATAATAATTGAGGCTTATCAAGCACTATTAGGGCAAGTACTAAACGGGCTTTTTCACCACCTGACATAGTACCTACAGAATCCAGCGCTTGGTCGCCACTAAAACCGAAGCGACCTAAAAAGGTGCGAGCTTGCTGTTCTGTTAAGCTTGGTTTAGCACGAATGATATGCTCAATGGCACTTGAGCTCATGTGTAGTTGCTCAAGTTGATGCTGAGAAAAGTATCCAACCCGTAATTCTTGGGCGCAGTACCTTGTACCACTAAGAATGTTGATATCACCAGCTAGTGATTTTATTAAGGTAGATTTACCTGCACCGTTTCTCCCTAATAAACCGATACGACTACCAGGCACTAAGGAGATATTCGTTTTTTTCAAGATAATACTATTTTCGCCATAACCACACGCACATTCATCAAGTGATAACAGCGGATAAGGGAGGTAGTCAGGTTTGTCAAAGCTAAAAGTAAATTGGCTATCAACATGTGCTGGAGCCAAGTCAGGTAATTTTTGCAAGCGTTTTAAGCGACTTTGTGCTTGTTTGGCTTTACTGGCTTTAGCCCTAAAGCGATCAACAAAAGCGGTTAAATGCTCCACTTCTTTTTGTTGTTTTTGATATTGCGCATCTTGTTGAGCAAGTTGCTCTGCACGTTGGCGTTCAAAGGCGGTGTAATTGCCAGAATATAATTTAGCTGTTTGTTGTTCAATATGAAGTATTTGCCCTATAACATCATCAAGAAAGTCTCGATCATGAGAAATTAAGACTAAGGTGCCAGTGAATCTTTTTAGCCAACGTTGCAGCCAAATAACCGCGTCTAAATCTAAATGGTTGGTTGGTTCATCGAGCAATAATAAATCAGCTCGGCTGATCAATGCTTGGGCGAGATTTAACCGCATTCGCCAACCACCTGAAAAGTCTTTTACCGGATTAACCAGTTGATCTTGTAAAAAACCTAAACCATGCAACAACTCACCTGCTCTTGCGGGTAAGCTATAACCGTTAATCGTATCAATTTGATTAATGATGATTGCTTCTTGATTACCATTATCGTCGGCTCTTGCTTGCTCGAGCTGTTGTTCTAATTGACGAAATTCCTTATCGCCATCCATAACATAATCAAGTGCTGACTTTTCTAATGCTGGCGTTTCTTGTTTTACTGTGGCTATTTTCCAATTTGCAGGCATTGAAATATCGCCAGTATCGGGTTGAAGCTCGCCTAGCAAGGCAGCAAATAAAGATGATTTTCCACAACCGTTGGCACCTACTAAACCGACTTTATGGTTAGGGTGTATGGTGAAGCTTGACGACTTTATTAAGTTTTTAATACCGCGATCTAAGCTTAAATCAACTGCAGAAATCATTTATTTTCCTAAGAGTGAAGCTAATAACAAATTTATTAATTTATAAACGGCGCTATTGTCGCTTTTCCTGAGGGGGTTATTCAAGGTAAAATATCGTTATCTGAATATTTCATCTTTAATTAATGTAAAAATGGATGTAAACGTTGTGAAAAAAAGATTTATTGCTGGTGCGATTTGTCCCAAATGTAAAGACATGGACTCCATGGCTTTAACCAAAGAAAATGATGTTGAAAAGGTAACTTGCGTGAGCTGTGGAGAACAGATGTCTCAGCCTGAAGAGCACGTAGTTAAAGAGGTCCGTCCATTAGAACAAGTCATTGGAGTGTTTAAGCAGGACTAACGTAGGTTTAACGATAGCCCCTGAAGATTAATAATGTGGTGGTGGAGGTTCTATTTCTTCTTTGCCAAAGTCGTTAGGTGAATTTTCTTTAATGCGGTTGACAATAAGTTGTAACTGTACTTTTAAGTCGGCAATTTGTTCTTGATGAATAGCAAGTTCATGATTGAGTTGCTCTATAATATCATCTTGAAAGGCGTTACGAGACTCTAACGCTTCTATGCTTTGTTCTAATTGTTCAACACTTTGTGCTACGGGTTTATCTGCCATAATTCAGCAAATCCTGATGATGATTCGGTTAATATGTGCTTATTATCGCTAAAAGCCACGCTATAAACAACCGCCCCTGCAGGACGAATATCTTCCCTAGGTGGTACTCGCCAACTGGTAAGCCGCTCTCCGCTTTTTATGTCCCAAATATTCACTTTTCGAGACGGAGCTCCAGTAGCTAAGTATTTACCGTCAGGAGAAAACTGTACAGAGCTGAAGACTTCCTGACGATTAAAATATTTCAGCTGGCTAATCAACTTTCCGGTTTTTAAATCCCAAATATTGGCAGATTTTTTACTGTCAGCACTAAAAGCAAAGCGACCTAGAGGATCTAACGCAACCTTGGTTACTCGACTAGGATGATTGAAGCGATAAATCACTTGACCTGTTTGAGTATCCCAAACATACGCAACAAAATCATTCGAGCCAGTAAGCGCGATACGACCATTGGGTAATAAATCGACAGAGTTAATTTTTTCTTGATGGCCTAAAAACTCTATTCGTCGACCATTGCTAAGCGTTACATGCACAACAGTGCCATTACCTTTGCCAATTAAGATATATTTTCCATCGTTAGCCAGTGCGATATCCCTAATAGTAGAGTCACGTATTTTCCAAAAGCCTTCAGATTCACCGGTGTTTATATTCCATAACGAGAAATTGCTTCTGCTAGCGGTTAATACATGACTATTATTGTTGGCAATATCGGCGGCAAGTACTAAGTTATCTGCACTGTCTTGTTGCTGTGACCAAGTATATTTTAATGCGTTGTTTTTAATATCCCACAAACTGATGCCATGATGGATAGATGAAACTACGCTTAAGCTTGCATCATTCGATATATCTGCAGCATAAGAGCCTTCAACAGCATGTTGCCATCGCTCAATGGGTTTTTGACCGACAGGCTGACAAGCGAGTAAAAGACTCGCTAGCAATAGATAAAGCATAGCTATACTAATTTGCTTACATAGTAATAAAATATTAATACTTTTTTCTCTTAGCAATTATCGGTAGTATATTACCTAGTATTACACATATTTTAAGCCTAGGTAGCAAGATTAATGTTACTAGGGGATTTACCGGAGAAATTAATGAAGTTGTTTAAACCTACATTAGTGGCTGTTGCACTAGTGACACTTATGGGCTGTCAAGAGTCTGCAAAACAAGAAGAAAAAGAATTAGTATTAGATACTGAAATTCAAAAGCAAGCTTATAGCGTAGGTGCATCTATCGCGATGAGTCTGAAAGAGCAAGACAAAATGGGTGTTGCTTTAGATCATGACATTATCCTGCGTGGATTAGCTGATAACTTAGCTGATAAATCTGTGATTGAAAAAGAAGAAGTTCAGCAATTAATGATGAACTTACAGAAGACTGTACAAGCTAAGATGCAAGAAAAGCAAGCACTAGAGCAAGAAGAGCAATTAGCTTTAGGTAAAAAGTTCTTAGAAGAAAATGCGAAGAAAGAAGGTGTTAAAGTTACAGAGTCTGGTATCCAATACCAGGTATTAACTGCAGCTGAAGGTGAAAAGCCTACGGCAACAGATACAGTGAAAGTTCATTATAAGGGCTCTCTTATGGACGGAACTGAATTTAATAATTCAGTTAAAAGCGGTAAACCTATTAGCTTTCCATTGAATGGTGTTATTCCTGGTTGGACTGAAGGAGTGCAGTTGATGTCGGTAGGTGAAAAGTATAAATTTACAATTCCTTCACACTTAGCCTATGGACCAAGTGGTCGTCCGCCTGTTATTCCACAAAATGCAGTATTAGAGTTTGAAATTGAGTTGTTAGCAATTGAAAAGCCAGCTGAAGTAAAAGAAGTTAGTGGAGAGTAATTTTTCTCCTTTTAAATGAAAGCTGCTGTTTTTAATAAAAGCCGACAACATGTCGGCTTTTTTATTTCTTAAGATTATTATATTTAGTAGGACTACAAACGGGAGGTATAATAATATAAATGATTTTAAACTTTCTTTTTTTGATCAAACATTTAAACTAATGTGCATACAATTAAGATAATACATTAAGTGAAGTTAGGATAAGTTATGGCAAGAGAACAATTTGGTATTTGTGCAGAGCCAAGCCTGCACGGCTATTACCTCCTCTTTAATGTTTTAGATGATAAAGATGCGCATATTCGTATGGCATTATCTCGTTTACCCGCTTTATTCGATAAGTATGCAGATCGGTTTTCTGAAAGTAACTTAACGGGTGTCGTTGCGATTGGTGCTAGTTATTGGGATGAGCTATGTCCAGACAATCGACCTAAGCAATTAAAACCTTTTTCAGCGATGGCTTGTGATGATCGCATTGCACCTTCAGTGAATTATGATCTTTATATAGAAGTACGTAGTGACAGAGCTGATGTTAATCATATTGTTGCTGGGAAAGTTGTTGCCTTGCTCGCCGATAGTGTTGAGCTTATTGAGCAAGTTCGTGGTTTTCGATTTCTTGATGGTAGAGATTTAACTGGCTTTGTTGATGGAACTGAAAACCCTCAAGGACGTCATCGACGTGAAGTTGCCTTAATTAGCAATAATGAGGACATAAACTTTGCTGGTGGCAGCTATTTACATATTCAGCGTTATCGACACAACTTGAATCTGTGGAATACGTTAAAAGTGAAAGAGCAGGAAGATGTTTTTGCTCGAACTAAAATTGATAATGAAGAATATACTACCGAAAATAAATTGCCGAGTTCACACATCAAACGTGTCAACTTGAAAGATGAAGATGGTAATAGTATAGAAATTGTCCGTCAAAGTATGCCTTACGGTGATATGAAATTGCAGGGACTTTTCTTTGTTTCGTACTGCCGCAGCCCTCAGCCTTTTGAGTTAATGCTAAAAAGTATGGTAGAGGGGGATGTTGATGGTAACTTTGATCATATGCTTAAATATACCCAAGCGGAAACTGGAGCAGCATTTTTTGCCCCGAGTTTAAATTTTTTAACTCAATTGACTAATGATCAAAGCTAATTAGAAGTTAGGTCAAGTTTTTTGAGAATAAATCTTCTAATTTAATAATGGTTTGTGGGATTTCAGATACTTTAGTTGGTGCAATAAATATCGTATCGTCACCAGCAATAGTACCTAATACACCGTCACTTTTGCTTAAACTATCAAGTAGTCGCGCAATAAGTTGAGCTGCTCCTGGACTGGTGCGAATAATCACCATCATTTCATTATGTTCGATATCTATCACTAACTGGCGTAATGGGCTTTTTGCTGTTGGTACACTGAGTTCAGCAGGCAAACAATAAACCATTTCTTGTCGGGCGTTACGGGTTCGTACAGCGCCAAATTTACTAAGCATGCGAGATACTTTTGATTGGCTAATGTTATCATAGCCTTGCAGTTTTAAAGCGTCTGCAATATCTCCCTGAGAGCCAAACTGTTCTTGTTTTAATAAATCTTTGAATGCTTGTACCAAAGCTTCTTGCTTTTGTTGTCCAGTCATATTTTTATACCGTTATTTCATTGTTCTTTTAATTTTGCTCAAGTTGCCTTGAGGTGATTTGGGCATATATTGCTATAATACCTAAGTATTATTTAATAAAAACTAGTATACGGTATCCTTATAGCGCTATCTATACTCATGATACTTCAAAATGTCTGAAACGAGGATTTCGAGGTAATATGAATATAAATCAATAATAATTGTTTTTTAGTGGCTGATGCTATATCTTTTCACCACAAAATTTAAGTATTTACTCAAATATCATTTAACTATCGGAGACATCCAATGAAAGTTGCTGTTTTAGGCGCAGCTGGCGGTATCGGCCAAGCGTTATCTTTACTATTAAAAACTCAGTTACCAGCTGGTTCAGAGTTATCTTTATATGACGTTGCGCCTGTAGTTCCAGGTGTTGCTGTTGATTTAAGCCATATCCCAACCGCTGTTAAAGTTGCTGGTTTTGGTGCTGATGATTTAGCTTCTGCTTTATCGGGTGCTGATATTGTTATTATTCCTGCTGGTATGCCACGTAAGCCAGGTATGGACCGTGCTGATTTATTTGCTGTTAATGCAGGAATTATTAAAACTTTAGCAGAAGGTATTGTTGCTAACTGTCCTAAAGCATTGGTTGGTATTATTACTAACCCAGTAAATGGCACGGTGCCAATCGTTGCTGAAGTTTTCAAAAAAGCGGGTACATACGACAAGAACCGTGTTTTTGGTGTAACAACATTAGATGTTATCCGTAGTGAAGCATTTATTGCAGAATTAAAAGGCTTAAATGTAAGTGATGTTAAAATACCAGTAATTGGTGGTCATTCAGGTACAACTATTCTTCCACTTCTTTCACAAGTTGAAGGTGTTACTTTCTCTGATGAAGAAGTTGCTGCACTAACCCCGCGTATTCAAAATGCAGGAACAGAAGTTGTTAACGCTAAAGCTGGTGGCGGTTCTGCTACATTATCAATGGGCGCTGCTGCCGCACGTTTTTGTTTATCTTTAGTGAAAGGCCTACAAGGTGAGAATGTTGTAGATTACGCTTACGTTGAAGTTGAAAATGGCGATGCTGAATTTTTTGCTCACCCAGTGCGTTTAGGTAAAAATGGCGTTGAAGAAGTATTATCTTATGGTGCATTAAGTGCTTTTGAACAAACAGCAAAAGATGCGATGCTCGAAACGCTTAAAGCAGACATCAAAGAAGGTGTTGATTTTATTAATGGTTAATTAATCATTTTTAATCAAAAGAAAAAACCGCTTTAAAAGCGGTTTTTTTATATCTGAAATAGCCAAGGCTTTAATTTTTCGATCATTTCATTTTTTTCATAAATTTACACTAAACTTATCTTAGAAGCTGCATGCTAATTAAAAGTAAATTCTATGCGATTTTACCCTATATTTTTTTTATTACTTCTTATCTCTGTACGAACTTTTGGTTGTGAACAGTCGTTCGCCAAAGATTTATTAGCAAGCTATCAGTGGGTTACAGAAGATTATCCTCCCTACAACTACATAGATGAAGAAGGTAATTTAACTGGGATTTTTACGGATGTGTTAATTAAGGTTTATGCTGAACTGAATGTTACACTTGATAAAGAAAATATAGCAATTATTCCATGGGCTAGACTTTACCGAACGTTAGAAAACGACGATAAATATGCAGGCTATTCAATGGTGAATACACCCGAAAGAGAATTAAAATTTAAGCTCGTTCCCTTACCCATAATTACCAAAACGTCGATTATGGTTATTAGTGATTTACAGGAGCGGCTAGCAGCTGTAAATATCAATGACTTGATAATCGCTGTTGTTAGAAAAGATATTGGGCATCAATTATTAAAAGAAAAAAATATTAAAGCCAAGCAGGTTGAAACTACTTCTGCATTTAGTATGTTAAAAATGTTAACTCATAAACGTGTTGATGCGATTGCTTATGCGGAAGATGTCGCATACTTTCAATATAACAAACTGGGTTTAAACAAAAATAGTCTAGTGCCTATTTATATTTTAGATGATAAAGCATTTAGCAATTATATTTTTCACCGAAATACTCCTCAGTGCATTATTGACTTATTTACTGAAACAATTGAAAAATTACATCAACGTGGGGAATTGGTATCAGTTTGGAAAAAGTATTTAAATAAATAGATACTTTTCTACTAATCAGCCGCCCTCAAACTAAAGTTGAGTTATCTACCTTTATGCACTGCGATTAGCGGCAATATGCGCTAATGAAATGAGTGCTTGTTTGTATTCTGATTCAGGAATAACTGACAAGGCATTAATCGCTTTATCAGCTTCTATTTCTGCTTTACGTTGGGTGTAAACCAAAGAGCCTGTTTGCTCCATCGCTAGAAGAATTTCATCCAAATGCTCCATGCCATTACCTAATTCAATCGCTTGGCGAATGAGTAGTTTTTGCTGTTCATTGCCATGAGCCATCGCGTAAAGTAGTGGGAGAGTAGGTTTACCTTCGGCTAAATCATCACCAACATTCTTTCCCATCTCTTTGGCGTCAGCAGTATAATCCATAATGTCATCAACTAATTGAAATGCCGTACCTAAATGCTTGCCATAGTTTTGCATGGCGGTTTCTATTTCAACAGGTTGCTTAGCTATTACTGCGGCAAGTCTTGTTGCCGCTTCAAATAGTTTAGCTGTTTTACAGTAAATGACTTCAAGATAACTTTCTTCAGAGGTGTCTGGATCGTTACAGTTCATCAGCTGCAGCACTTCACCTTCGGCAACAATATTTGTGGCGTCAGATAGAATGTCCATAATCTTCATATTGGACAATTTAGTCATCATTTGAAATGAACGGGTATATAAAAAGTCCCCAACAAGTACGCTGGCGCTATTGCCAAATAATGCATTGGCTGTTTCTCTACCTCGACGCATATTTGATTCATCAACTACATCGTCATGCAATAAGGTTGCTGTATGAATGAACTCAATTATGGCGGCAATAGTAATATGATCATTTTCTTGGTAATTCAAAGCACGTGTTGCTAAAACCGTTAACATTGGGCGCATACGTTTGCCGCCAGCATTAACTATATATATGCCTAATTGGTTGATTAAAGTAACATCAGACTGTAATTGGCTATAAATGAGGTCATTTACCGCAGTCATATCTTGCTGCGCTAATTTTTGTATATTTGTAAGAGTCATAAGGAGAAAAGCTAGCCTGATTGTAAAAAATTATAAAGCATTATTCATTGCGCAAGTTTACACTATATTTGTATATAAAGAAGGTTATAGAGATACCTTAAAAATAATTATAAAAAATAAGCTATTTGATTGTTTTTATACTTGCGCTCCTGTTTAGCTTCGCGTAGAATTCGCGCCCTATAATTTTTAATTTAAGCGTCATACATATAGATGGTGGCGCAGTACGGAGTAGCTATGTACGCGGTATTCCAAAGCGGTGGTAAACAGCATCGTGTAACCGAAGGCCAAACAGTTCGTTTAGAAAAAATTGAACTTGAAGTTGGTGCAGCAGTAGAATTCGAAAACGTTTTAATGATCGCCGATGGCGAGAACATCAATGTAGGTGCACCTTACATTGCTGGTGGTAAGGTTGTGGCTGAGGTAGTAACTCAAGGTCGCGCTGATAAAGTTAAAATTGTTAAATTTAAACGTCGTAAGCATTCACGTAAGCAAGCGGGCCATCGTCAATGGTTTACTGGCATTAACGGCTAATTAGGAGCGATTTACAATGGCACATAAGAAAGCTGCAGGTAGTACACGTAACGGTCGTGATTCAGAAGCTAAACGCCTAGGTGTTAAGCGCTTTGGTGGCGAAACAGTTTTAGCAGGTAACATTATTGTTCGTCAACGTGGTACTAAATTCCACGCTGGTAGCAACATGGGTATCGGTAAAGACCACACTTTATTTGCTTTATCAGATGGTAAAGTACAATTTGATGTTAAAGGTCCTAAAAACCGCAAGTTTGTAAGTATTGTTGCTGAGTAACAATTCTTAATTGCTTGAAAAACCCTGCAACTTAGCAGGGTTTTTTTTTGGTTATTAATTAATACCAATTCTTTTAATTCTCACCGGATGGGAAATAATTTAATGGACTTGGTATAATTTTAAAATAAATTATATTTGCTATTTGTAAGTTGATAAAATCGCTTATAATACAAACAGTGCTTTCATTTTGGAGTGTTTAAAGACACCATGAAATTTGTAGATGAAGTTGAAATTCGAGTTGAAGCAGGCGATGGCGGCAACGGTTGTTTAAGTTTTCGTAAAGAAAAGTATATAGAATATGGCGGCCCCAACGGTGGAGACGGCGGTGATGGTGGCGATGTTTATTTAATTGGCGATGAGAGTTTAAATACGCTAATTGATTATCGTTTTGAACGTTTTCATCGAGCAAAACGAGGTCAAAATGGTCAGAGTCGTGACTGTACGGGTAAAGGCGCAGATGCTCTTTACTTAAAAGTTCCTGTCGGTACACGAGTTACTGATGTCGATACTGATGAACTACTTGGTGATTTAACTGCGGATAAAGAAACCTTATTAGTGGCTAAAGGTGGCTGGCATGGTTTAGGTAATACTCGCTTCAAAAGCAGTACTAACCGAGCACCACGACAAAAAACTGATGGGACTCCGGGTGAAATTCGCTCATTGAATTTAGAGTTGCTATTACTAGCGGATGTCGGGCTGTTAGGCCTACCTAATGCAGGTAAATCTACCTTGATCCGTAGTGTTTCTGCAGCCAAGCCTAAAGTAGCTGATTATCCTTTTACTACCTTGGTTCCAAACTTAGGGGTAGTGCGTCTAGATTCTCAGCGCAGTTTTGTTATTGCTGATATCCCTGGGCTTATTGAAGGTGCAGCTGATGGTGCTGGTTTAGGTACTCAATTTTTGAAGCATTTAGAGCGATGTCGTATTTTACTGCATGTTGTTGATGTAATGCCTGTTGATGGCTCTGATCCGCTTGAAAACGCTAAAACTATTATTAGTGAGTTAGAAACTCATTCTTCTAAGCTTGCTGATAAACCTCGTTGGTTAGTCTTTAACAAGCTTGATTTGATGTTAGAAGATGAAGCAAAAGAAATTACCGATAGAGTTGTTGCAGGGCTAGACTGGCAAGGCGAAGTTATGTCCATTTCCGCATTTAACAAAATGGGTACTGATGAGCTTTGCCAAGGTGTAATGACCTTTATTGAGCAATTGCCACCTGAAGAAGAAGAAAGTCCGGAAGAAAAATCAGTTCAGTTCAAGTGGGATAATTACCATGATGAAGCGATGAATCAACATGATGATGATCTCGACGATGACGACTGGAATGAAGATGACTACGACGTAGAAGTCGAATACCGACAATAGCTTCTATATTAGGTTATTTGTCACAAAGCATGTGAAGAAGAGATAAACTCTTACTTTTCTCTTGTGGCAAATAGCTTTGATAAACCCACACTAGTGAAAAGAAAGCAATATGACAATCCTCTCCATGATAGTAGCGCATGCTGATAATCGTATTATTGGTAAAGATAATGATATGCCTTGGCACTTACCCGCTGATCTCGCTTATTTTAAAAAAACGACATTAGGCAAGCCGGTGATCATGGGACGAAAAACCTATCAATCTATTGGGCGCCCGTTACCTGGACGACAAAACATCGTAATTTCTCGTGATAAAAATTTTCAGGCAGACGGTATAGAAACAGCAACATCTGTTGAGCAAGCACTTAGCCTAGCAGGTGATGTACCAGAAGTTATGGTGATTGGTGGTGGTGCTATTTATGCACATTGTTTAGCTGCGGCTCATCGTCTTTATATTACTCATATAAAGGCAGGTATTGATGGAGATACTCAGTTTCCTTTTTATGATTTAACTAATGATTGGCAGAAAAGCAGTAGTGAGTTCCGTATCGCCGATGACAAAAATCAATATGATCTCGATTTTTGCGTTTATCAACGCCAATAGAACTCTTCATTTATGTACCCTCTTACTTATGTTAAACCAGTATTTCGTCCTCCAAGTGAATGGAAAAGCTTAATTTTACAAGTTACCAATGGTTGTTCATGGAATAAGTGTACGTTCTGTGAAATGTACTCTGCTGAAAATAAAAAATTTAAACCCAAAAAAATTGATTTGATCGAAAATGAGTTAATTACTATCGCTCAGTCAGGGTTACCAACGGGTAGAGTTTTTCTCGCCGATGGTGATGCGATGATGCTGCCGTTTAAGCGCCTGAAAGAAATATTACTGCTAATCAAAAAATATTTGCCGAATGTCACTCGTGTATCAAGTTATTGTTTACCGAGAAACTTAACCAATAAAACCATTGAGCAATTAACTGAACTACGTGAGCTTGGTTTAAAGCTGATGTATGTTGGCTGTGAAAGTGGTGACGACCAAGTGCTTGAACTTATTGAAAAAGGCGAAACGTATCAAAGTTCATTGATTGCCCTTGATAAGATTAAACAAGCCGGTATGAAAAGTTCAGTAATGATTTTAAATGGCCTTGGTGGAGCAGACCTATCTCAGCAACATGCGATTAATTCAGCGAAATTAATGAACGAGGCGCAACCTGATTATTTATCAACTTTGGTCGTATCTTTTCCTTTAGGTCGTGAGCGTTTTGAACAAAAATTTGAAAATACTTCTAGTGGTTCTTTCACTGAATTATCACAACAACAGTTATTTGAAGAAATGTCGATATTACTCAACTATCTAGAATTAGATAAAACCATTTTTCGTTCCGACCACGCTTCAAACTATTTAGTATTAAAAGGTATATTAGGACAAGATAAGCAGCGGCTGCTTGCTCAAGTTAACCAAGCGATTGATGAGCCAAGGCAAGTTCAATTGAGGCAGGAATGGCAAAGAGGCCTGTAAATTAATACTTTTACTTTGTTACATTTCAGAAAAAGAGCATAAAAAAAGTCGCAATAGCGACTTTTTTATTGTTATAGATAAAGAATGTAAATAAGGAGCTACTTAAGTGCTTTTTATAATTTGAACTCTTGTACTGACTGTTGTAATTCCTCAGCTAAGCGAGCAACTTCACTACTTGATTCCGCAGTTTGTTTTGAGCCTGCTGTTGTTTGTTCGGCGATAGCAACAATAGACTCAAGGTTCTCACTAATTTCATGAGCAACCACGCTTTGTTCCTCTGCCGCAGTAGCAATTTGTGAGCTACGATCAAACGCTTCATGTACGGCATGAGTAATAGTTTCGAGTGCTTTATCTGCTTCTTCACTTTGGTTTACACAATCTGATGCTTGTTTTTTACCTGTGTCCATAACTGATACAGCTTTTTCAGCGCCAGTTTGTAGCACTTCAATCATGTTTTGAATTTCTTGGGTAGATTCCTGTGTACGACTTGCCAGTGTTCTAACTTCGTCAGCAACTACAGCAAAACCACGACCTTGCTCGCCCGCTCTAGCTGCTTCTATCGCCGCGTTAAGTGCAAGTAAGTTGGTCTGCTCAGCAATGCCTCGAATTACATCTAAAATACCACCAATAGATGCGCTGTCTTGTTGCAATTTATTGATAACTTGAGAAGCATCTTCAACTTCGTTAGCTAACAGCTCTATTGTATTTCTATTTCGTTCAGAAATAGTTTTAATGCGCTCAGCTTCATCATCCGCTTGTTTTATTTCACCAAGGGCGTCATTTGCACTTGAAAGTACGCTTTGTGAAGTACTACTCATTTCTGTGGTAGCAGAAGCCGCTTGTTCAACTTGCAAACGTTGCTCTTCAATTGCCGTGGTACTTTGAGCTGTAACGGCTGAAGTTTGCTCTGCAGCTGTTGCAAGTTGCGTTGAACGACTGACAATACCGTTAATTAGGTTACGTAAACTTTCAATTAATAAATTACAATTTTTAGATAGTTGAGCAAATTCATCTGTACCGCTTTCATCAAGTTTTCTTGATAAATCACCTGAGGCCACCACATTAAGCATATCGTTCACTCGGCTTAATGGTCGAGTAATACTGATCAAGGTAAACCATGCAATAGCAATTGCAGCGCCAATTGAGCCAATCATGATTACCCAAGTCATGCTGCTACCGTCTGCTACTTTTTCTTCAACTAAATTACTGGCTTCAACAGTGGTTTTTTCTGCCATCTCGACTTGTTTAGCAAGAATAGCATTGGCTTTTTGAATACCATTTTCTGCGGCGGTAAGTTTCTCTGTAGCTAAGGCTATGGCGTTTAGTTGCGCAAGTTTATGAGTGAAAATACTTTCGCTGCCAGCAATTAAATGGTCTATCTCTGCAAGTGTACTATTAAGCTCTTCAGATATACTCGTTGCATTATTATTGTTTAGCTCATTATTAATTTCTTTAATTGAACGCTTAACTTCGTTATATGAATTAGAAATTTCTTTTTCAACTAAGTTTGTTGATTGGGTATCTAATAAATCACGGTATTCAAAACCGGATGAAACAATTGCATTGAGTAATGTTTCAAGTTGCTCACCTAAAGAAACTGCACGTTGAAGTTTAGTTTCAGCTAAATCATGGTCGGCTAGATCCAGTAACAACGTAGCGGCGTCATCAGCCTTTTCTTCTAAAATATCTATTTTTTCAATTAAAATCTTTAATTCATTTATGTTGGTTGTTCTGTTTTCAAAAACTTGGTTAATATCATTTTTCAGAGCGGTATGTACGCTGTCGACTTTTTTAAGATTACTTAATAAAGCGTTTTCTTTTTGTACAATGGCTTTTAATTCTTTAAGTTCATTGGAAAAAGCACTTTCTGCTGACTGGTAAGCAGCTAAGTTATTATTTAGTGGTTCTAATTCTTTTTGATAATAAGCTCTTAGGGTTAAGTTACCGATGTGAGTTAATTCATTGGCAAGTTTGTTACTGCCTTTTAATGTTGGAATAGCCAATTCACTTTGTTTAAGTGTTGATTCATGAATAGTGTCTAAACTCACCAGAGAAATGATGCTGGTTAATATTAATAAAATTGAAATAATGGCAAAACCGCCAATTATTTTCATTGCAACTGTTAGATTCATCTATCTCACCATTGTCTAGGGGGTCGAATTGTTAGGGTGCTTACTTCTATAACTTTAGCTTAGCTAAAGTTAGTTATCGTCCAAAAACTATTTTTATTTACCAATCCATTAAGCACAGTATAACAAGCTCAATTAGTTTTTCATCTTTAGTTGTTGCTTTAACGCAAATTTTTATGAGAATGTTCAATAAATATTTTTTTATCTGGCCAGCGAAGTAGGGTTAAGTGCTCTCCCCAGACGCAGCCAGTATCTAAAGCATAAATATTTTTTTGACTGACTTTACCCATAAGTGCCGCCCAATGACCAAAAATCCACTGGCATTGTGACAACTGCGTAGTCGTCATTTCAAACCAAGGCTTTAATTCTCTGGGAGCATCCACTGGTGCTTGTTTACAGTCAAATTCTAATTTTCCACTATCATAACAATAGCGGATGCGGGTAAGAGCATTGACGGTGTATCTAAAGCGCTCTGCGGGGCAGCTAACTTGTTGCCAATCATTTGGTTTCTCACCGTACATAACTTTTAACCAATACTCTCGGTCTGGTGACTTTAAACACTGGTGGGCAAATTCAGCATGTTCAATTGCTTGGGGGATTTGCCATTGAGGAGAAAAACCTGCATGAGACATGTAAACATTTTCGTTAGGTAACTTTCTAAGCAATGGTTGTTGAGCTAACCAATGAGTGATCATTTCCACATCGGGAGCATTGAGCAACTCATCAAAAAAATCTGACTTTTTTACTTTCTTAAGGCCAGCATATATTGATAATAGGTGTAGATCATGATTGCCTAAAACTGCTTTAACGCTATCTCCAAGGGAAATAAGAAACTTTACTGTTTTATATGAGTCTGGGCCTCGTGCAACCATATCGCCAGCGACCCAGAGTTGGTCAGTTTTTTTATTAAAATTAACTTGCTCAAGTAATGCAATTAATTCGCTATAACAACCTTGTATATCACCAACAAAATAAATCGCCATCTGATAATTAGTGCAACATGTTTGGCATGGCTAAACTAAAAACTGGAATAGCGACTTTTAACTTTTTTTCGTTTACATCGATCATTTGATAATGACCTTGCATGAAACCGATAGGCGTTTTCAAAACACAACCACTGGTGTATTGAAATGAGTGATTTACAGGAATGGTGGGTTGCTCGCCAATAACCCCTTCACCCGAAACGGTTGTTGTTTCGCCATTACCATCAGTGATCAACCAATAGCGGCTTAGTAACTTTATACTATTTTTGCTAGTATTCTTTATGGTTATTTCATAACTAAAGACATAGCGTTGCTCTGATTCATTTGATTGCTGAGCAATAAAAGTAGTATTAACTGATACGTTAACCTCAGAGCAACTATCGGGCATTATTTATCTTCTACTGGATTGTCAGTAAGAAAGTTAGCGAGTTTAATATAATCATCTAAAGTTAGATTCTCTGGACGTAAACCATCATCTATATTTAATTCAGCTAACTGTTCTTTTGAAATGATTTTTTTGAAACTATTTCGAATAGTTTTTCTACGTTGATTAAAAGCTGCCAAACAAACGGTATTAAGCGATTTAATATCTTTGACTGGGTTTTTAATTTCTTTATGTGGAATTAACCGCACAATAGCAGAATCAACCTTTGGTGCTGGCTTAAATGCCTCAGGGCCAATTTCCATTACTGGAAGTACTTGGCATTGATACTGGGTCATAATAGACAATCGGCCAAAAGCTTTACAATCAGGGCCAGAAGCCATGCGTTCAACTACTTCTTTTTGTAGCATGAAATGCATATCTTTGACTTGATCTTTAAAAGTTAACAGGTGGAATATCAGTGGTGTAGAAATATTATAGGGTAAATTCCCAAATATTCTTAATGGCTTATCTTCACTGGCCAATTTTGAGAAATCAAATTTGAGTGCATCTTCCTCATAAATAGTTAAATGAGGCGCTAAAAAAGGATGGTGACGTAATCGATGAGCTAGATCTCGGTCAAGCTCAACGACAGATAAATTTCCTGCTCGGTCAATAACAGGTTCAGTTAATGCACCTAAGCCTGGGCCTATTTCAATAAGATTTTCACCAGGCTCTGGATTGATTGCGTCAACTATTTTACTGATCACAGCATCGTTATGTAGAAAGTTCTGTCCAAATCTTTTTTTTGCTTGGTGACCTAAGTGTGAATTTTTACTCATAATTGTTGTATGCTCAAAGCCATTTTTTGGCTATTTTATGCTTGATTATTAGCTAATGTGATAGCAGTCTTAATGGCTTCAATAAAGCTACCAGGATCGGCACTATTTGTTCCTGCTAGATCAAGCGCTGTGCCGTGATCAACGGATGTTCTAATAAAGGGCAATCCAAGGGTAATATTAACCGAAGCGCCAAAGCCTTTATACTTTAATACGGGTAAACCTTGATCGTGATACATACTTAATACTGCGTCTGCATCTTTAAGGTACTTTTCTTGAAAAATAGTATCTGCAGGTAAAGGGCCAATAACATTAATACCTTCATCTCGAAGTTCAATTAATGCAGGCTCCATTACTTCTATCTCTTCACGGCCTAAATGTCCATCTTCACCCGCGTGCGGGTTGATGCCACAGACATATATTTTGGGGTGCGTAATACCAAATTTAGTTAATAAATCTTGATGTAGAATTTTAGTTACTTTTTTGAGCCGCTCATGTGTTATAGCTTTGGCAACATAAGCTAAGGGAATATGGGTAGTAACTAATGCAACGCGTAATCCTTCTGTTGCAAGCATCATTACAACATCAGAACAATTCGCTTGATGGGCAAAATATTCGGTATGACCACTAAAAGCAATGCCGGCTTGGTTAATCAGGCCTTTATGAACAGGGCCCGTTACAACGGCATCAAACTCACCATTAATATTTTTTTCACTGGCTACGCGAAGCGTTTCAACTACGTAATGGCCATTAGTAGGATTCAACTCGCCCATTTGACATGCTTCAGCTAACTCTACTGACAAAACTGTCAGCGTATTCGCTTGATGAGGTGTCGCTGGTTTCTTGGCATCATATTCCTCAATAATTAGAGGTTTACCAAGTTGTTTTGCTCGTTGTCGCATTAAAGTCGCAGATGCAACCACTACGATCTGTACAGGCCATGCTTGTTGAGCAATCTCTATAACAAGATCTGGGCCTATACCTGCAGGCTCTCCAGGCGTAATTGCAATGCGCTTAGTCATTACTTACTTTCTAGTTCCATGACTTCAATATAGGCTTCATCGCGTAATTCTTTCATCCAGCGAGCACTTTCCATTCCAAATTTACGCTTGTAGAGAATTTGGTGTGCACGATTCTCATTCATTTTTTTAGTTGCATCTAATGTTCTACGACCAGTTAGTTGTGCTAAATGCCAACCAAAAGCAGAGCGAAATGGTTTGTGAATTTCGTCAATTTTTAATGTTGCAAGAGCATCTCTAAAGGCAGGGTCATAGCTTGTAGGATCTTTCCAGCCTAAGTTTCCGCCCCTAACTGACGATGGTCCATCAGAGTGCTCTTTTGCTAATTCTGCAAAATCTGCTTCGCCTGCGAGGATTTTATCCATGTAACCTTGTAACATCACTTCTGCTTTTGCTTCGCTCAAAATAATTGATGGTTCAATTAAAATATGACGAGACTCAACTTCTTCAACTTCAACAACTTCACGACCTCGAATATCAAGTACTTTTACAATGCTAAAGCCTAGACCAGTTCTGATTGGCCCTAGAATAGTTCCTTTCTTTTGGCCATCAATAATTTCAGAAAAAAGCGTTGGCATTTCATTGATATTTTTCCAACCTAAATCACCACCTTCTAATGCTTTTTCTCCGCCAGAAGATGCGATAGCAATACGGGTAAAATCACTGCCATTATTTAGCAACTCGATAACTCTCTCAGCACGCTCTTTAGCCTTATTCATGTCATCTTGAGTTGGATCTGCTTCAAATTGAATAAGAATATGGCCTAAGTGATATTCTATATCATCGTTAGTCTGCTCTTTCATCATTGCAATAAGGTTGACGATTTCTTGAGTTGAAATATAAACACGGCGACGAACACTACCTCGGCGAACTTCCCCTGAAATAAGTTCAGTACGTACATTCTCGCGGTATTTTTCGTAATCTGCACCTTCATCAGTAATCGATTGACGAAATTCCTCTAGCGTTAAATTGCTATCTTGCGCCATATTCGTAATAGTGCCATCTAATTGGGCATCACTGACTTGTATGCCCATACGCTCGCCAATTTGGAGAACCAAACTATCGTTGACTAATTTGTCCATTACTTGAACACGTAAAGCTTTATCTGACGGTAGGCTTTGATTGTTTTTCTTTGCCTGAAGCTTTATTGTTTTTAATAACTCTTCTACTTCAGACTCTAATACTACGCCGCTATTAACAATAGCTGCAACACGATCAAGTTCAACTTCTGCAGCTTGCAGAGGTGTAGTTTTTATAAAGAGTAATGAAGTTGCTAATGCAATAATTTTAAATGAATTTTTCATGTAACTTAAATTTCTTTTATCTAATTGTTGAGAAAGTAAGGGCGTTTATAACCAAAAATACTTGAATTAAACATGTCATTAGTATTTATCGATTTTTTACTACCACCTAGTCCTTTAATTTTAAACTGTATCATAAATCCACTATCAAATTCATCGCGGTTTTCATTAATATAGTTTTGCTTGTCTAAATTGGAATTAATATTTCTATGATAAGCAAAGCGAATAGCCCAACAACAGCTCTCGTATTGTAAGCCTGCATAACTTTCGAGGCTACGCTTATCATGTAAATCTTGGGTAATACGACCAACAAATTGCCAATCTTTATTGATTGCAAAATTTGAAAGCAATGATACTTGTTCCAGACTAGTACCTGAGACCTCACGAGTGTACCTATGGTTCAATTGAATTGTCTGATTTTTATTTAAATAGTAATCAAGCCTTGTTTGACTCTTATTCGTTTCGTCATTAACAGTGTCATATTGAATATCAGCGCTAAATTGCCACTTCCTATTGATTTGTAAGAAAACTTCGGTGGCTAAAGCTGATTTTTCTATTGATTCGTCAATATTATCCGAAGACAAATTACTATCATTTAAATAAACAATTCTACCTAAACTTAGATGAAATACTTCTTGATTCTCAGGATCAAGTATTCGACTAGTAACCCCCCAAGAATATTGATTTGCTTGAGCAATCCTATCTAAGCCACTAAAACGTTTATCACGAAACAAGCCATTATAATCATCTTGCAAAGTAGTGGTGTCATAAACGCCAATGTTTGATTGGTCTTCATCAGGAATATATAAGTATTGTATTTGTGGCTCTAATGTTTGAGTAAAATCACTGTTAAACATTGTCATTTGGCGATCAAAGTTAACCCCACCATGAAAACGTACTTTTGGTAAGGTGCGACTAACATCATCATCAAGTTCGCTATGTTCACCAATGCGCTTTTGACTGTAATTAGTTTGCAGTACTTTAAATTCTGAATTTAAAAACCAAGCTGGGGTAGATATAGGAAATGTTAAACCCGCTTCAATATGGTAACGATCGGCTTCTGGCAAGGTTAAATCATTCGAGACAAATCGAGTGATTTCTGAATAAATGTCGAACTGGCCATTTAAAAATGGCAGTGCTTGATGACTGCTTAATTCAATGTGAGGGACTGTTTTATAACTACTTTTATGATCACCAAGTACTTCAAAATCTTGCAGTTGTATCTTAGCTTGCCAGTCATGACCGAAATAAGCTAATTCAGCTATTTGATACAGGTAGGCGTCATTTGAATTATATTGCTCACTGTCAATATCCACTAAATAGTTTTCATCACTAATAGTCGTATAATCGACATATGCCCGATAGTTATCAGAGAAATTACCTACATGCTGGATTCGAGCTAAATAACGAGGATCGTCATTAGATTTAAGTTCATTATCTTTATTTAGGTATTCAATGTTAATTTCACCATTTTGATTACCAGATAAGTAACGAAATTCAGTTAATAGTTGCGTACCACGTTTAGACATGTAACGCGGGGTGATAGTGGCGTCCATGTTTTCGGAAATATTCCAATAATAAGGTAACTCAATCTCTAGGCCGGAACTACCTGATGAACTTATTTTAGGGTAGAGAAAACCAGATTTTCGTTCGTTGGTTACTGGAAAGGAAAAATAAGGCAGATAAAATACGGGGACGTCAAATAGCTTAAATTGGGCATTAATGACTTCACCGTGGTTTTCTTCGACAGAAATGTTTATTTCACTTGCTTGTAAAAGCCAGTCGGGTACCTCACCATAACAAGTAGTGAAATTACCATCAATTAACTTCAGTGTACCATCAGCATTGACTGAAATATTACCTGCGCTACCGTGCCCTGGATTATTGGTTAGCTGATAAGATGAATTTGATAATTCGGTAGTTTTTGATTGTTCATTGGCACTAAGGTGTGAAGCAAAAATATCAATACCTTGATTTTGAAAATGAATATCTCCGGTAGCTAACATCGTTGAAGTGACTTGATTAACTTCAATTTCATCAGCAATTATGGCGGCGTCTTTATTAATTAACGTAACACCACCAGAAAATTTAGCTAAAACATCTTTTTTAATATCGGTTGATTTAGAGTTAATATTGATGGCATTGCTATCTATATCGGCAGACTTATTGATGATTCTGGCATACGATGGAATAGGGCAAGTTTTCACAATTTCGGCTTGATCTACAGCATTTTGTGCAGTGGCATTATTTGCTATCAAAGAGGTAATTAAAATAAAAAAAATGTTTCGGGGAAAAGGCATTAAAAGTCCGATAGTATAAAATTCTAGTAGATATAAGCGCAGCAGACTTTATTTTAACGTTAAACGCGTTAATAATATAGCAATTTTCATTATCACGTTTATTAATAGGTTGAATAACCATAAGCATTGGGGTTTTATTTTTTGGAAGATTTAAGAGTTACACAGTTGAAACAATGGTTAAGTGATGCATTGTTGATCGATTTACCTGTATTAACATCAATGAATGGAGACGCAGGTTTCCGACGTTACTTTAGATTTAATAATCAAAATCAATCATTTATTGCTGTGGACTCGCCTGTTGAACAATGCAATAACTTATCCTTTACTCAGATACAGGCAGCCCTTGCACAACAGGGTATTCAGGTTCCTGATATTATCGCTTATGAACAAGAAAAAGGTTTTTTTTGTTTATCAGATTTTGGTGATAATTTGCTTGGAGATAAACTATCACTTGCAAGCATGGATAGTTATTATAAAAAAGCGATAAACTTATTGCCCAATATCACAGAAATGCCAATGAAAAATTTACCTATATACGATAGGGATTTCGTACAAGTAGAGCTAAATATTTTTGTTGAATGGTTATTAGGCCAACATTTAGCTATTACTTTGTCGGCTAGTGAGACTATGCAACTTGAGCATTGTTTTACTCTATTAGTTGATAATGCTATTGAACAACCACAAGTGGGCATGCATAGAGATTTTCATAGTCGTAATTTAATGCTGCTACCTAATGATGAGCTTGGTGTTATTGATTTTCAGGATGCTGTTGTCGGACCGCTAACTTATGATGTCGTTTCTTTACTTCGTGATTGTTATGTTAAGTGGCCACAAGAAAAAGTAATTGCTTTGTTTGATTATTATTGTCAGTTAATGGTTGAGCAAGGAAAATTGCAAACTACAAGTAAAAAACAGTGGCAACGCTGGTTTGATTTGATGGGTTTACAACGACATATAAAAGCGAGTGGTATTTTTGCTCGACTTCATCATCGTGATAACAAAGATAATTACTTATCAGATATCCCATTGACGCTCTCATATATTGTTGAGGTAAGTGGGCAGTATCCAGAATTAGTTTTTCTCCATCAATTTGTTGAACAACGAGTTTTACCTACATTATTGGCTAGAGCTGAAAATAAGAAAGTGCAACAATGAAAGCGATGATTTTAGCTGCAGGGCGAGGCGAACGTATGCGCCCATTAACTGATCACTGTCCTAAACCTTTGCTCAAGGTAAATGGTATACCCTTAATTGAATACCATATTAAAAAGTTAGCCGCTGCTGGTATTACGGATATTGTGATAAATCTTGCTTGGCTTGGTCAAACAATTGTTGACTATTTACAAGATGGCAAAGCTTTTGGTGTTAATATTCAGTACAGTTGGGAAGATGATATTGCACTGGAAACTGCTGGAGGTATTATTCAAGCGTTACCTTTGTTAATGAATAAACCGAATGGAGATCAACAACAGCCTTTTTTGGTAGTTAACGGTGATGTATTTTGTGAATATGATTTCAGCCAGCTACCAGTTTTAACCCCGTCGACTTTGGCACATTTATTTTTAGTAGCTAACCCGAAACATAACCTAACGGGTGATTTTTGCTTACACTCTGGTGTAGTTACTAACCTGAAAATGAAGTCTGAAAGTGCTAGCTTTACATATAGTGGCATTGGACTTTATCGAGTAGCGTTTTTTCAGCAATTTGAACAAGAAAAGTATAAAAAAGTACAGCCATTAGCACCCTTATTAAGAGTCGCTGCAGAGAATAAGCAAATCACTGGACAGCTTCTCTCAGGAAATTGGACCGATGTTGGTACACCTATGCGACTACAACAGTTAAATGAACATTCAAAATAATGGAAACAGAATAAATGCGTATTTGGGGTAAAATATTAGGGTTCTTATTTGGCTTTATGCTGAGTAAAAATATTTTTGGGGCTTTGCTGGGGTTATGGTTAGGGCATAATTTTGATAAAGGTCGAGGCTTTAATTTTGATGGCCTTGGCAAAGCGAATGATGCCAATCGCCAAGCGGCTTTTTTCTATAGCACGTTCTCTGCCATGGGCTTTATTGCTAAAGCTAATGGTCAAGTATCCTCTCATGAAATAGCTTTTGCTACCGCTTATATGGATAAATTAGGTCTGACTGGCGAAATGCGTCAGCAAGCACAAGATGCTTTTCGTGAAGGGAAAATGCCTGGTTTTCCATTGGAAGAGCGCTTAAGAAAGTTCAAGCTTAGCTGTTTTAATCGTCAAGATTTACTCTTGTTATTTTTAGAAATTCAAATACAGGTTGCTTTTGCTGATGGCCAGCTTGATGAAGACGAACGTTCGGCTTTGCATCGCATTGCAAAAATTTTAGGGTTTTCAGTACGAGAGCTTGACCAATTATTAGAAATGATTATTGCTGGAGCACAATTTCATCAACAACAAGGAGCAGGAAATGGCTCTCGACCAGCGAGTAAACAGCAGTTAGGTAATGCTTATAAACTACTTGGTGTTACTCAATCAACACCTGAAAAAGATATTAAGAAAGCGTATCGAAAATTGATGGCACAACATCATCCTGATAAGTTGGTAGCAAAAGGCTTACCACCTGAAATGATGGAAGTAGCAAAGCAAAAAACCCAAGATATTCAAGCAGCTTATGAAATGATCACTAAAGCTAATTAGTAAACTAGAATTAAATAATCGTTAGATTTAATAGATAAATACTAAAAGGGTAACACATGAAAGGTTTAATAGCATTACTCACTTGTTTGTTTTTATCATCTACGGCGCATGCTAATGCTGATGATGATCGTCAAGAAATTTTAGAAATGAGAAAAGAAGTATTAACACGTTTATATAAAGAAGAGTCTGATGTTAAGCAGCAAATTGAAAAGGCTGCAGGTTATGCCACCTTCTCTAATATCGGAATAAATGTGATATTTTTCTCTGCAGGCGGTGGTAGCGGTGTGGTGCATGATAACAATACTGGCAAAGATACCTATATGTTAATGGGCTCTGCAGGTATCGGCATAGGTTTAGGCATAAAAGATTTCAGTGCGGTTTTTGTTTTTCATACAAAATCAGCAATGAAGTCATTTATTAAAAGTGGCTGGGATTTTTCTGGTCAAGCTGATGCTGCTGCTAAGTCAGGTAAAAAAGGCGCAGAGCATAGCTCAGCGGTTACTGTAGTGAATGGTGTTTCAATTTATCAAATGACAAAAAATGGTTTGGCGTTACAAGCTACGCTTCAGGGAACTAAGTATTGGTTAGATGATGACTTAAATTAATAAATGAAATTACCATTTGTTTTTAATAAAAAGCCTCTTGTTTAAGAGGCTTTTAGTATTTAGGGATAACTTATTCATCGTCTTTAAAAACTACTTCCGGCAGTTCTGTGTTTTCTCTTTCACTACAATAGGACCTGAATATTGTTTTTTTTCTAAGTTGCCACTTTTATTATCTTGCCACTCTGCTCCTTGTACATAGGATATATAATAGGTGGTATTAGCTTTTGTAGTTAAAACAAACTTGTTTTCTTTTTTAGGGTTGTCGTTAAGTATATGACCTACTTTTAAAGTGTTTTTACCAACAGGAATAATAAAACGCTTTTTTCCTCGAACAATGGGAGAGCCATTTATTTCTGTTACTACTGCTATACCACTAGTACCATGAAATTTGGGTTGTGCGGCATTGGTATAGGTATAGCCAGTAATCACTCTTGAGCAAGATGAATCGTCTTCCATTTGACCATTACCAGCGAAAACAAGTGTCGGAACAAGTAAAGCAACTAATGTTAGTAATTGTTTTTTCATGATGACCTCATTTGATTACGGTTATTTTCTTTAATTTATTAGATCTTCGTTTTGGTTTTATTTTCTGGAACAAAAATCGCTATACCTTCAATAACTTTTGCATACCCGTAGGCTTCATTGTAGTAAGTACGGGGTGGCCCAGATGACTTGTTACTCGAGGAGCCTGAATATCCTTGATGAGAACTCGGGGAAGAAACTATTGTTTCTCCATATTCTTGGTGTAAATCCCCGGCAACTTTGATCAAAAAACCGTTAGCACCTAACGCTGCACACTCAGCCTTTATTTGTTTAATGGCGAAGTCTGATTTTGACTTATCACTATACAATTCTGAGCTAGAGCCTTGAAATTTTAATGCGGCAATTTCTTGATAACTTATTGGTGGTGAGTCATAAAGTGTGACCTGACTTGTTGTTATTGGTGTTTTACTTTCACCAATAAGTTGGGAAGACAAGCCATGTGAACATCCGATTAAAGTGAGAAATAAAAAAAAAGTGAATATTCTGATTAATATTATCATGTTATTGCTCCTTTCAAGCTTGTTATAGTTCACAATCTACAGTTTTTGTTTTATAAACTACCGGTCCGGTATAGGCCGATTTACTGACTGATTCGCCCTGTTTATCTTGCCATTTAGCTTTACTTACGTAAGCAATATAATAATTTGTATTAGGCTCTATTGTTAGCGCAAACTTAGTGCCACTTGCGTTATCATTGTAAAGCGTCCCAACTCCAAGGGTATGTTTACCCACAGGTAAACGATGACGAGTTTTTCCTCTTATAATTGGGTTACTATCAATATCAGTAATCACGGCAACACTGGATAGCCCAGTGAATTTATCAAGAGCTTGCTTTCTGAGCGCTTTACCAACAATGACTCTGCCACAGCCAAAAGCTGAGTTTTCAGTCGGTTTAATATTAATATCATTCCCTGTTGGGCTATCAGTTTGTATTGAAGACTTGCTACTTAACTGCCACTGAGGAATGTAATTGGCTGATAACTTACCGTTTAATAATAATTTCTTCGAACTGTTTAGTTGCCATTGAGGGGTATATTTAGCGCGAAAAGTTCCATTCAATAATAGCTCTACATCGTCACGTTTAATGGTTAATTTAATAGGTGTATTATCTTTCGCATATTGTAATTGGTTTTGCCATTTTTTATTAGTTAGAGTAACTGAAATACCGTTAACCGATAAAATAGTATCGCCACTATGCAAACCTACTTGGTAAGCGGGGCTTTTAGGAGTAACTGAAATAACTCGACCTAAACTTCTAGCATCTAAAATGGCACCAAAACGACCACTATCAAAACGCTCTTGTTGGCTTAGATCAATTTTTATTTCTTCAGGTTCAACACCTGCAGCCATTTCTAGTGTCGCTATTTCACTTAACTTTTGATTGATCGATCGAACAAGTTGATCAACAAGGCGCTGTGATTTTGGAGATTTAAATTCAGTCGCCGTGCAGGGAAGGCTAAGTAAAACTAAACAGCAAATTATTATTTTCATAAGGCTTCCTTTATATCTCGTACAGGTCTATTGGTTGTAAATAAAAATCAATCATTTGCGTTAACAATTGGGTTCGATTTGCCCATAAATTTTGAGCAATATGCTCATTTTCTTGTTGATTTAAGCTCTGTGTCTTTTGATTTTGTAGTTCGATGCTTTCATCAATGAGTTCTAATTCATACTGCCAATTTTCAATGATCAGTTGTTGGTTATCGGATAATTGGGTAGTTGAAACTTTTTCAAGCTTTAATTCTAAAATTTGACTTTGAGCAATTAAGCTGGGGCTGGCCAAAGAGTATGATGCTTGTTGTAACCAAAAAAAGAGGCTAAAAACGCAAACACTAGCTGCAATGGCACTATATTTTTTATACTTATTGTTTTGATGTTTTTTCCAGATTTTTTCTGATAAATCAGGAGCAGTATGAGTGACTATGGTTTCTTCACTTACTGCTAAATAATCTGTGATTTGTTGCTCTAATTTACTCATTGTCTTTACACCTTATTAAACCAAGCTTTCATTTGCTTTAATGCTCGGCTATATAATTGTCGACTGTTACTTTCATTAATACCTAAACTAGGCGCTATTTCACTATGTTTTAAACCTTGCACAGCATGTAAATACACGACTGTTCTAGAAGTCGATGGCAGCTTATTTAACATATCTGTCACTTGTGGTGGTGCTAGTGAACTGTCATTTGTATCTGTGTACCCGATATCTGCTGAATCACTGGATATTGAGTTTTTAATAAACAAATTTTCTTGCTTAATTTTTCTGAAATAACCCATGCAAGCATTAATAGTGCACTGTTTTAACCAAGGGCCAAGGGTATTGACGTCTTGTAATTTAGCTGATTTTTTTAACAGAGTTTCAAAAACTATTTGTAAAAGGTCGGCAGCGACTTGTTCATTTCCAGCAATATGCCTTGCTAATGAATAAACATGATCAGCATACAAATGGTATGCAGCATTAAAGCCGTTATGCTTTCCTTTTTTCAGTGCGACAAAGTCAAATTCAGACATTGTTTTACCGAAGCCTTGTTTACTCATGAAAATCCAATTTTATGATAAAAAACGCATCCGTTTTTATTATTGTTTTGATTGCAAAGTGGTATCAACTGATAGATAAGATGCACTAGGTGAAGAAAGTGTGACATTTATTTTAAATTTAATTGAAAAGAATAAATAAATAATTTTAAATTTACCAACCAATCGACTTCAGCCAGCCATTAATTTCTTTTAATAACGGCGATTTTGGGTAGTTGCTAGTGGCCATGTTGTTAAACTTTTTTTGTCTAAAATGAGTTTTTAGCTCTTGGTTGGCAAATTTCTTGCGCAGTTGAACATTGCTGGCAACCAGGTGGTGATCTCGTTGTAAAGACAAATCTAAAATAGGCAAATCAGTTTGAGCTAAATTTTTTGCTGATTGAATGTTTTCCACATCAGTATTTAAATAGCCACTCAGCATGACTAAAGCTGTAGGTTTATCGTTAGGCGTTTGCTGATAAATATTAACGAGTAAAGGCGCATGGTGTCCTTGAGCTACCACGACAATTATACCGGGATAGGTTTTAGCTTTCTCATTCACTGAAAGCATTACAGCAGCGAGGTTTTTTTGGCATTGCTCAATTGCTTTACTGTTTTCTTTTATTTGCTCATCTATATTGAGTGCAATGGATGGATAACCCTCAGGTTTGCTTGGTGGATGTACGGTAATGGTGGTCCAGCCTTGTAAGGGTAATTCTTTGCTTAGATAATTAAGTGCCTTGGATGAAGTAGCACTTTGCTGCCAATCAGGCACTAAAATCATTACGCCTTTACTGTTGGCAGTGGTATTGGTTTCAATTACGGTGAGATATTCATCGGTACCAACCAGTAGTGGCGTGATTTGTTCTGTATTAAGGTAATGTTCTATATCAGTTTTTTGCTGCGAAAATTCATCAACAGGAGCGTTTATTTTAATATCAGCGCGATTAAATGTTATGCTAGCTGGAGGAGATTCACTGCCATCGTCTTCTTGTTCTTCTGAATCTGTTGATTCTTCTTGTTTTTGATCTTCTTTTGAGTCGTTTTTTTTCTTATCTGCGGGTTTAGTTTTTTCTTGATCTTGAGCCCAAGCAAAGTTTGCACTTGTTGGCATAAAAGCAAGGGTTAGATAACAAGTTAGCAGTATAAAAAGTAAACGTGACATAAAAACCTTATTCAGAAAGCTTCATTAGCCACTTTATCGACCAAGTGGCTACATTCTTTATTCTTATTCCAGCTATGATTTTAGCTTGAATTTCAGTGATGATTTCAGCTTGGGTTTCAATTATGCCTTAATCAAATGGACAATCAACTTCAAAACTTAGCGACTCACCACTAACTGGATGAGTGACTGTTAGTACTTTTGCATGAAGCTGTAGTCGAGGACTTGGTGTTAATGCAGCATCGTGTGCGTAAAGTCGGTCACCTAAAATGGGGTGTCCCAGCGATAACATGTGTACTCTGAGTTGATGTGACCGTCCGGTTACAGGGGTTAACTCTACTAAAGTACTATTTTCACCATAACTGATGACACGGTAATGCGTTAATGATTTTTTGCCGTTTTCATGATCCACTTTTTGCATTGGACGATTTGGCCAGTCACAAATTAAGGGTTGATCAATGGAGCCAGTTTGCGCTTTAACTAAACCGTAAACTCGAGCAATATATGATTTTTGTGTTTGGCGTTTTTCAAATTGACGGCTAATAGCAACATGAGCCGGTTTATTTAATGCCATTAACAAAATGCCCGAAGTCGCCATATCTAAACGATGCACTATGGTAGCACTAGGTAAAACACGCTGAACTCTGTTTTGTAAACAATCTTTATGCTCTGCTAAACGCCCTGGCACAGTTAATAAACCACTGCCTTTGTTTAAGACTACCAAGTCCTTATCTTGATAAACAATATCAAGATAAGGAAACATCGGAGGTTGATAAATAAAGTCGGGATTCGCTGCCATTAGCTACTGACTACTACAAGTCGAATCGCTTCAAATTTCAGTTGTGATTTTTTAATGAAGTTGGTTAATTCACTTTGTTGTAAGTTGATAAAATCAAGCTCTTCTTGACGAACACTCGGGTTAATTGCTTTTAGTGCGGTTAAGCGTTGCAGTTCTTGGCTAAGCTTTTTATCCATTCTGGTTAAAGCTTTGTCTTGAAGTGCACATACTTGTTGCTGTGCATGAGCTTCAGCTTTAACAACTAAAGGAGTTACCTGACTTTTCAGAGCTTTAACTAACTGTAAAGCAATTTGCTTTTTCACTGGCGTTAACTGTTGGTCTAACACAGACTCACTGACTTTATCTGCCAAATCGTTACCATTTTTATCTACCAATATACGAATAGGGGTAGTAGGTAAATAGCGATTTAGTTGTAGTTTGCTTGGTGCAGTGGCTTCTAAAGTAAAAATACATTCCAAGAAAAAAGTACCTGCCGGTAATGCCGGATTTTTTAATAATCCTATGCTTGAATTACCTGTTTCGTCAGAGAGTATTATATCCATTGCACCAGTAACCATAGGATGATCCCAGGTTAATAAGTGATAATTTTCACAGCTTAAGGCGGTATCACGGTTGAAGGTAATGGTGGTGCCATCATCTGGCAAACAAGGAAAATTACCAGTTAACATATGCTCAGTTGGCTGTAAGGCAATAGAATTGTCAGATTTATCATCTTGTGCGATACCAAAAACATCAAGTACTTGAAACATAAATTGGGGTAAATGGATTTGCTGATCTTGTTGCTCTATTTTAGTCACTAACGCTTGAGCTTTTCCTTGGCCTGAAGAGTTTAATTCGAGCAGTTTATCTCGACCTGATTCTAAATCAGCTTTAATGGCTAAATGTTTTTCATGGCTGTTAATAATTAACTTTTCAACATCATCTGCTTGAAAATGTGAAGATAATATCAAGGTAGCTAATTGCTCTGAGAACATGTCATAGACAGCGCGACCAGTAATACATGTGTGTTCAAAGGCATTGAGACTTTGTTGGTACCAGTTAAATAATAAACTTTGTGCCGAATTTTCAAAATAAGGCACATGCAAACGTATGGTTTGTGTTTGACCAATACGATCTAAACGGCCGATACGTTGTTCTAGTAAATCAGGGTTACTTGGTAAATCAAATAATACTAAGTGATGAGCGAACTGAAAGTTACGTCCTTCACTGCCAATTTCAGAACACAGTAATACTTGAGCACTGTCTTCATCTTGAGCAAAGTAAGCCGCGGCGCGATCACGCTCAAAAATGCTTAATCCTTCGTGGAAAACTGCGGCGCGTATGCCTTCTTTTACTCGTAATGCCGTTTCAAGTTCAATAGCAGTTTGTGCATGAGCACAAATCACTAAGACTTTCTCTTTATTGAGTGATTGCAATAATTCAATTAAAAAATCAACACGAGGGTCGATATCATACCAGTTATCGACACTGTCTAAGCTGAACAGTATTTCTGGTGTTAATAAAAACTTTGATTGAGGGCTAGTTTTAAGGTTTTCACTACTGTCACTTAACAGAAAATCTTCTATTTTTTCTTGATATGCTTCAGGCAGTGCTAAAGGTGTGGCTAATAATTTTCGCTCTGGAAAGCCTTTGATCGTATTTCGGCTATTTCTAAATAAAATGCGACCTGTGCCATGGCGATCAAGTAATTGAGTTAGAATTTGTTGTCTAGCTTCTTCTTGTACTTCTGCTTCTTGAACTTGACTAATTTGTGCTAACTGTTTGCTGATATCAGTTTCTTTTAATAACAGCTCTAACGTATTCAATTGCTCTTTTGTTAATGCTGTTTTTGCAACCAAAGCGTTTGCTGCGTCTGCAACTTCGGTATAGTGCTGCTCTTCTTCGATGAATTTTTCATAATCGAAAAAGCGGTCAGGATCGAGTAAACGTAAACGAGCAAAATGACTCTCATGACCTAACTGATCGGGTGTTGCAGTTAGTAATAAAACCCCTGGGATCACTTGTGCTAACTGCTCAATGCATTGATATTCGATACTAGGGTTGTCAACTTGCCAGTTTAAATGATGGGCTTCATCAACTACCATTAAATCCCAGTCTTCCGCAATTAATGCTTCATACCATTTAGAGTTGTCAGTAATAAAACCTAAATTCACTAAGACTAATTGTTCAGAGCTAAATGGGTTTACATCGTCACCTGAGTTGGCGACTTCTTGGCAACGGCTATCGTCAAAAATGCTGAACTTTAAATTAAAGCGGCGTAACATCTCGACTAACCACTGATGCATAAGAGACTCAGGCACAATAATCAAAATACGTTGTGCACGACCCGTAACGAGTTGTTGATGTAAAATTAAACCTGCTTCAATGGTTTTACCTAAACCTACTTCATCGGCGAGTAATACCCTTGGAGCAAAACGGCTACCAACTTCTTCTGCTATATATAACTGATGTGGTATTAAACTTACACGACCACCAGTTAACCCCGTTAATTCTGATTGTTGTTGAGTGAATTGGTGCTGTAAACAATCTTTTCGTAAGCGAAACCAGTCAAGACGGTCGACTTGACCATTAAGTAGTCGGTCATGTGGTTTATTGAATTTAATGAAATGATCAATCATCACTTCTTTTAATGATGTAGGCTCACCGTTATCAACACGTATACCGTGATAAGTGATCAAATTTTGGCTATCATCAATAGATTCTATGGTTAACTGCCAACCTTCATGGCTAGGGATTATATCGCCTTGATTGAAGATTACTCTGGTAAGCGGCGCATTTTCCTTCGCGTATTGTCTAACTTCACCGGTTGCGGTAAACATAACGGTGACAAATCGATTCTCAATTGTGGTTACTGTTCCCAATCCTTGATCAGATTCACCATCACTTATCCAACGTTGACCCGGGTAAAATGACATAGAAAAACTCCAAATAAATAGCGTAAGCGGAAAAACGGGCGCTATATTAACGTTAATCATAGTTGCGATCATTAATTAATTCTTAAAAAATTTAATTAGTGATGAGTGCTTGGAAGAGAGAAAGGTTCTGCAGAGGTAAATGAGTATGCAATTTCTCCATCATGACATAGTTTTTATCAAGGAAATAGTACTTTATATTAATGAATAAAATTAGCAAAAGCCGCTTGCTAGTGATTAAGTAAGCTGGCAAAGTGAGTTGTGTAGCAAGTCGATTTCTTACCGGAACACACTGCTAATTATATAAGCGGTGTTCCGTATTTATTGATAATTAGGGAGTTCTGTTTATGACTACAGCAAGCAATACCCAAGCAACTAACGCCCAGCCAATAAGTGCTGAAGAAAAAATCATCTATATTTTAGATACTAATATTCTCTTGCACGAACCTTTCGCTTTTTTGTCTTTTCAAGAACATGACGTTGTTGTGCCTATGACGGTACTTGAAGAATTAGATTCCATTAAAGATCGACGAAAAGACGTTAGCCGAGATGCACGCGTGGCTATTCGTGCTTTGGAAGATGCTCTACTTGATGCTTCTCCAGAAGAAGTGCTCGCAGGTGTACCTTTACCCAATAAAGATGAAACAGCTAACATGGGCTGTTTATCTATTTTTAATGATTACACCTTAGAGCAAACCTCTGGGCAATTATCCTTTAACGAGAACGATAATCGCATCATCAACACCGCGATTCATATCCAAGCATTACATAAAGACAAAAAAGTAGTATTAGTTACTAAAGATATTAATATGCGTTTAAAAGCCAAAGGCGCAGGTTTAAACCATGTTGAAGATTACCGTACTGACCAATTAATTGATGATATTCAGTTTTTAACTAAAGGCTACCATCAGTTTAGCGGTGATTTTTGGGCGGATATTAAAGATTGTGAAAGTGAAACCGAAGGTCGAAATACCACTCATTATATAAATAAAGATATTTTACCTAGTACTTTTATGAATGAATATTTACTTGATGAAGGCGAGCATTTCGCGGGTAAAGTTGTTGGTTGGGATGATGAAAAGCTGGCAATCGCTGATTTGAGTCGTGAACGTTTAATGTCTAAACATGCTTGGGGTATTCATCCAAAAAACATATATCAAGGCATGGCGATGGACGCTTTACTTGATCCCACCATTGATTTAGTTATTTTAACTGGTCCAGCAGGATGTGGTAAAACCTTATTAGCCTTAGCATCTGCTTTAGAGCAAGTGATAGAACGTGGTTTGTATGACAAGGTGATAGTTACAAGAAGTACTCCAGAAATTGCGGAGTCGATTGGCTTTTTGCCGGGTACTGAGGAAGAGAAAATGGCCCCTTGGTTAGCGGCTATTACTGATTCGTTAGAAGTACTGCATAAACAAGATGAGAATATGGAAGGTAGCCTTGATTATATAACTGAAAAAGCCAATATTCAGTTTAAATCGGTGAACTTTATGCGTGGCAGAAGTATTCAAAATTCTTTTGTTTTATTGGATGAATGCCAAAACTTAACTGCTTCTCAGCTTAAAACTATTATCACTCGTTGTGGTGAAGGTACCAAGTTAATCTGTAGTGGGAATTTGGCGCAAATTGATAGTAATTACTTGACTGCGTTAACTTCTGGCTTAACTTATATTGTTGAGCGTTTTAAAGATTTCCCCGGTAGTAGCACCATTAATTTAAATGGCGTTGTTCGCAGCCGATTGGCGTCTTTTGCTGAGGAAAATTTATAAAGTATTAGATTGTATACTTTAAAATGCTTACTATGATTAACTAATTGTTATTCAAAAATTTAATCTAGTTATCTTATAGGGTCGTGAAATATGTTTGGTTTTATTGATAAAAAAGAATTCGCAGATCTTAAGGATGAGAATGAGCTATTAAAAGTGCGTATTGCCGCATTGGAAGAAGAGCAAAAACAAAGCAATGAAGAGCATAGTCATTTAGTTGAGGACATGTCGAGTAATACCACTCGATATCGTCATCAAGAAGAGCTAAATCATTTATGGTTGAAATCTTCAACCTTGGTTGAGCAAATTAGGGAAGAGTTTGCTTCTTCATCAGAGCAGTTAATTGTACATCGGGACAGTTTCGAGTCCTCTCAACAATTATTTGATGAAATTATGACTATGCTTTCGGGGACTATTAGTACCACTGCTGAAATATCTAGTGATACTAGCAATGCTTCCGAGTCTGTTGACCAACTAAAAACGGTTACTTCAGGTATTAATGATTTTGTCAATATTATCAAGGGTATATCAGACCAAACCAACTTGTTAGCATTAAATGCGGCTATTGAAGCTGCACGTGCAGGTGAACAAGGCCGAGGTTTTGCTGTTGTTGCTGATGAAGTAAGAACGTTAGCGCAACGCTCAGCAGAAGCATCAAATGAAATCTCCTCACTCATTGAGCAAGTTAATCAGCAAATGGGGGATGTTATTAATGGTATTCAACATGTTGGTGAGAAGAGTGGTGAAATAAGTGCGAGTACTGCATCAATCGAAGATACCGCGAGTAGTATTGTTAATTTGTCACAACAAATGTATGGCGTTATAACTAATTCAACAGCAGATGCGTTTATTCAAACGGTTAAAATGGATCATGTGGTGTGGAAACTTGAAGTTTATCAAGTGATGATGGGCATGTCTGATAAAACAGCGGATGACTTTGTTGATCATACCATGTGTCGTCTAGGTAAATGGTATTATCAAGGTGAAGGTGCTGAAAAACACGCTAATCATCAAGCATTTAAACGTCTGGAAAAACCGCATGCATTAGTACATACCCATGGCTTGAATGCATTGATTGCTATGAAGCAGGGGGATGAGGAACAAACAATTAAAGAACTTAGTATTATGGAAGCAGCAAGTTTTGATGTGGCGGAGGTGTTAACTCAGCTTTCTCATGATATGAGTGCAGCGGTTTTATAATAATTGTTGAATATTACACATGATTAGTGATTGATAATTTTTATGTTTTTTTGAAAGCGCCAAATATACAGGCGCTTTTTTTATAACATGCTGTTCGACAATCCTATTGTTTTTTTGCTGTTTTATATAGAGTTCAGTGATTTCTTTAATTGATAATACTAAATCAACATGATTATTTTCCAGCATGTTAAATGCCTGCTTAAAGGTGGTAACCTCTCGCCAAGTAGCGTTTGTAAATTGGCTTTGATCAAAAGCAATTGATCGCAGAGTTGCTATTTTCTTTCCTTTAATAAACTTCTCAAAAGAAAACTTTTTCTTTGTTTTGAGCCATCGTTGTTGTTTAAGCCGTAAAGCGAAAGAGTTACTTCACCTATTGCTGGTAAACTAAAATCTAAAAACTCAGCTCGTTGTTTTGAATACAGTGTTGGATAAATAGCCTCAATTGCACCAAATTGTGCACTCTTTAATGCTCTAGCCCAGTTCACCAGGGTGATATTAAGTTTCATGTGGTTGCTATTAAATAATTTGAGCGCATTTAAGGTGAAAATCCCTGAAATGCTTTTCTCATTGACTGAAACTAAGGGAGGTAAGTGTGCAGTCATCGCGGTGAAACGTTTTGGGCAAGTAGCTACTTGTGCTAGAAGTGATTTTGCAAAAACAACAATAAGAAAGGAAGAACATATTTCATGATGTAGACGTCGTTAATTTTTTAAACAAGATAGAACAAATATAATTTTGTATTATTACATAGCCTGTATAAAAGCGCAGCAGTAGATATTTTGCTTGTCTGGATGGGGAGGAGATTGAAAAGAAAGTAACTAAAATGAGGAAATCTTTAAATACTCTTGGGAATTACTGATTTCATTTAATAAATATGGTGTTCTCGCCCTCAGCAAAAGGGTAAACTTTATTAACTTTAACTCAACAGAACGTTAATACCATGAATGCACATCAATATGCCATTCAAGCAAATGGCTCTTTTGCTTTACCTGATGCCTGTTTTAAAGTGAAAGCTTTAATGGAAGATGAAAACTCTACCATTGAAGATTTTGCTAATGTGATCAGTATTGACCCTTCTATGACTTCACGATTACTACAAATAGCGAATAGTGCTATTTATAGCTTCCCAGGCGAAATAAGTACTATTTCCCGTGCAATCACTATCATTGGTACACAAGCAATTTATAATATGATGTTAGTGGATGTAGCAGCAACTGCGTTCAAGCACTTTACCAACCAAGCAATTGATCTAAAGCGCTTTTGGCGTATGAGTGTTTTTTGTGGTTTAGCAACAAAAAATTTAGCGATAAAAGCAGGGATTCGTGATATTGAGCGACTTTTTGTTGCTGGATTATTGCAAAACTTTGGTGAGCTTATTGTCGCTAAAATAACACCTGAGCTTGCGAAACAATGTGAGCGGTATAATGCTAAACATTTACCTTGGAAGTTACAGCGTCATTTTATTGGTTATACCTATACCGATATATCAGCGGAATTACTAAAAATTTGGCAAATTCCTGAAAAAATAATCTTGCCTATTCGTCACTTCAATGATGCTCAGTCGATTCAAATTAATAAAGACGTTAAAGTACTTTATTTAGCCTCTAGGTTAGCTTTGGTTGATAGTCATCCTGATATTTATGAATACGATGATGCTGTTGATGAATCATTATGTAAGAGCTTAGCCATTTCAACAGATGACTTAAACTCTGCAGCGGAATTTGCTGCCAAAGAAGCTGAAAGTATTTTGCATATTATGGATGCTAAGTTTTTTACCAAGTAATTAAATTTAGTACTGTAATTATTTCTATGCAGTTTTCACAGTTATCTCGTCTGGTAATAGAAGACATTCGTTGCGAAGCTTGTTAGCATCGAGCAACTTAAAATAAATGTTCAGTAACTTTTGATTAAATACTGTGCAGATAATAATAAAGATAAAATAATTAAGGCCATTTATGACAGCATCAAGAGAACATTTTAGCTCCCGACTCGGGTTTATTTTAGCAGCGGCGGGGTCAGCTGTCGGTATTGGTAACTTAGTAGGTTTTCCTGTTAATGCTGCGAAAAATGGCGGTGGTGCATTTTTGTTGATGTATGCACTGTTTGTTTTCTTTATTTGTTTGCCTGTGATGATTGCTGAAATGGCGGTAGGTCGTAAAACGCAAAAAGAACCGGTTGGTGCTTATAAAAACTTAAGTGGCGGAAGCAAACTTTGGGGAGCCGCTGGCTTTTTTGGTGTTTTAACCCCGTTTATGATTGCTGTTTTTTATATGGTATTAACCGTATGGCTATTTGGCTATATTGTTTTGACCTTAACTGGCAACCTTGATTATTTAGCTAGTCCTGCAGGTTTTGGTGAATTCATTAATAGCCCATATTTGTTTGTTGCTATGGCAGCAGTTGTTGCCATCATTAACTTTATTTTAGTGGCTGGCGTGAAAGATGGTATTGAGCGTGCTGCGAAAATACTCATGCCTGCATTATTTGTTATGTTAATTTTGATGGTGATATTTGTTTTAACGCTTGATAATGCTTTGGAAGGGGTAAAGTTTTTCATCATTCCTGATTTTGCTAAAATCACGCCATCGGTGATTAATGGTGCTTTATCACAAGCGTTCTTCTCGTTGTCGCTAGGTATGGGTATTTTGATCACTTACGGCTCATATATCAATAATAAAACAGATATTGCTAATTCCGCAAAACTGGTTGCGATAACCGATACTGCTGTTGCTTTTACTGCTGGTTTAATGATTTTACCCGCAGTATTCTCGTTCGACCCTGCGGTTGACCCGGCTAAGTTAAGTGATAGCTCGGTATCATTAATTTTTACTTTTTTACCTAAGATATTTTTAGCGCTACAAGTTTCTGTTGGCTACATTGGTGCTAGTATTATTGCTGCATTCTTCTTTATTTTAGTTTTTTTCGCAGCAATTACTTCATTAGTATCAATTTTAGAAGTACCAGTTTCTTATTTAGTCACAGAGAAGTGCTATAGTCGTAAAAAGGCACTATCAACATTATTAGTTACAGCAGGCTTATTAACTATTTTTGCTACGGTATCATTTGGTATGGTGTCATTTTTCACTGAGTTCACTACTTATGCTGGCGGCACGCGTTCTTTCTTTGATGTGGTTTATGATATTTTCTACGATACTATTTTACCGTTAAACGGCTTTTTATTGTGTGTGTTTGTAAGTTATCGTTGGAAGAAGAAACAATTATCAGCAGAACTTTCTGTTGGTAGCCCTAATTATGCTGGTAGCTGGGTTGAAAAATATGTCAACTTTTCTTTAGGTACTTTCATCCCAGTCATTGTATTTTTTATCTTTATTAATACCGTTGCACAAAAATTCTTTGCAGTGAGTTTGTTTGGTTTTTAATCAAATTGGTATAACTAAATAAAATACGTCTCAATTTTTATTAAAGCCGCATAATTTGTTATTATGCGGCTTTTCTTTTAGCTTATTATTTTTTGGTTTTCTATTTATGATCGAGCATATTCAGCCTACTAACTTAACTAACTGTCAACGACTTTTTCATGGTAGAGGACACGCTTACGATGGTTTATCACATGTCAATGTTGATTGGTTTGCGCCAGTTGTTTTGATCACATTATATCAAGCAGTTGAAGAGTCTTGGTTAGATTCTCAAGTTGAGCAATTAAAAACGCTTATCGAGCCGTGTAGCTCTATTCAAGTACAATATCGTTATCAACCTCGTGCACCCATTGAAGTACTATGGGGGGAAGCTATTACCGATACTATTGTTGAAGAGCATGGCCTGAAATATCATATTGCCTTAGGTCGAGCTCAAAACCTTGGTTTATTTTTAGATATGGCCAATGGGCGTGATTGGTTGATGCAACATGCAAAAGATAAAAATATTTTAAACCTCTTTGCTTATACTTGTGCTTTTTCAATTGCAGGGCTTGCCGGTGAAGCTAAGCAAGTAGTTAATATAGATATGAGTAAAGGCGCTTTAAGCAAAGGGCGTGAAAATCATAAACTGAACCAACAAGACTTAACTAAAGTAAAGTTTGAAGGGGTAGATATTTTTAAGTCTTATAGTCGATTAAAGAAATATGGGCCGTACGATATATTGGTTTGTGATCCGCCATCATTTCAAAAAGGTAGTGTGAAAATAGAGCGAGATTATAAAAAAATAATAAAGCGGCTACCTGAGTTAATGAATGAGAAAAGTGATGTACTGCTTTGTCTAAACTCTCCAGATCTAGATGAAGCGTTTTTACTTGCGGAAGTTGCTAGAGAATGCCCTGAATGTGTTTATCAAGAAAAAATAGCTAATCCAGCCGTTTTTAAAGAAGCTGAGCAGGGCAAAGGTCTAAAAGTATTACATTTTAAGTATTTGCCCTAAGTTATAGCTCTATAATAAGATCTTTTTTTAACTCACGACAACACGTGCAGCAAGGAGTATTAAAAAACTCCCCGTGACTTTATCAATGATGTGACTATTGTTTTTAAGCTTCTCTAATACAGGCCCACGTGAAAACATAAATGCCACCAATAAATACCATAATGTATCGATAGTACCGACTGTTGCTGTCATAATTAATTTTTGCTGCGCCCCTGCATTAGCATCAACAAATTGACTAAACAATGCTAAGAAAAATATTGCTAATTTGGGGTTTAAAAAGGCAATTAAAAAGCCATCACGCCAACCATTTATCTGTTGTTTTTGTTCTTTATTTACTTGTTGTTCATTGATAGGTTTAGTTAAAAGAGTCGCTGGTTTTTTGCTCAGTAAAGCCTTTACTCCCAGGTATAAAAGAAAGGCGGCGCCAGCATATTGAATAAAAGAAAATATAATAGGAGATTGAACAATAAGCACCCCGATACCCATAGCAGTGATAGCAGCATATAAAGCAACACCTAAACCATGACTAATCGCGGTAGCATATCCTTGAGTAGCACCACCGTGTAACGTATTTTTAACCACAACGGCCAAACTAGGTCCAGGTGATAACGCACCAAGGGCACAAATTAATGCTAACGATAACCATAAATGAAATTCCACGTTACTTCCTTCTGATGTTGAGGTTTACTCTCTGATGCGGACAAAGCTAGCAAATCTTGGCACACCTCTTTGCGTTTTACCAACATATTTATAAGTAATTACCGTGCCTATTGCAGGGGGTGTTCTACGTTGCTGATCACTAAAGCCAGTGCCTATTTTAAATTGTAGTCCTGCTTTGGTTTCTACCAGTAAAGATCCTAGCATATGTTGATACTTTCCTTTGCCAGATAGATGTTCAATAACTACAGCCTCATCATCTTGATAGTGTTTTAATTTCATTAAATGCTTATTCCTACCTACTTTGTAGTAAGCATTCTTATGATGAAGCATTAACCCTTCGCCTTTGTTAGTTACCACTTCATTGAGTTTTTCATATAAAGCTTGATTTGATAGCAGGGTAAATTGTTTCACCCTTGATAAATAGGGAGATCGACTTTTATTTATTACTTCTTCAATTCCCTTAGTTCTAATACTAAATGTTTGGCTATTGTTTGGTAAATCAAAAATCATTAAACGAATGTTTTTCCAACAGTCCTCTTGAACCGTTTTTTTTCTAACACAAGAAACGATTGTTTGAAATTGACTTCGCCCACTCCATAACTCTCCATCTAAAGCAGTATTTGGCCAATGCAGGGTAAACCATTTAGGCGTGTGGATTTTGTTGCCTTGGCGTGTCCACAATTGTTTTCCATCCCAATATCCTCGTACACCATCGAGCTTTTCGCTAACTAAATACTGACTAACATCGATATTGCTTTTTGCAATAATGCCATGTTGCAAAGGTAATTTCTGAGCATTTGTGCTGGTAGGGGGGAGAAAAATAAATATAAGAATTATTGTGTTGATAATACGACTTTTCATGATGAACTTCCTTGCTCGTCATTTTATGTACAATATGTCGTGGCGCCATGGTTGCTCTTAGGCATCATGTCTTTTCGACATTAATGCTTCCGTGCATGCCGATAGCAAATAACGACGATGTGTGATGAGTATAGTTAAATTTTTATGACTCGCCATTTTAGAGATCTTTACTACGCTATATGAACATGGATGATTTTAATTGATTAAATTTGGTGTAAGGACACGCTAATGAAAAAGTTCACAATATTATTTGCTGGCTTTTGTTTCTTATTTTTTAATACAGCATTTGCAGGAAAGAAAGCTTGTAAGCCTTATTTGAAAAAGTTACATAATATTCAAGCTCAACAGAAAGTAGGGCATAGTGGCAATAAAAGTCGAAAGTTAGCCGAGCGAGAGAGTAAGGCAAGAGATACTTGGTGGCAATGCCAGCAAGGTAAGTTAGCCAGTAAAAAGAAAAAGCGTAAAAGCAAAACAGCAGCAAAGAAAAAATCATCGACTAAAGTTAGCTACACAAGAGTTTGGAAGAATACTTCATCTAAACCTTTGACGAATAAACTAATATTAAAGGCGAAATACCAAGGACAAAAGCAGCAAGATTGGTTGGACTATTACCAACAACCTAAGCAGTGTCGCAGGCCTAAAACAACACAAATATTTGCTTATTGTCTTGAAGATGAGCAGCAACAACAACGGAAGTTCGAAGTGATCTCACCACTTTAGTTGCTAATAGTTAGCCTTTTTCACCATTTAAATTGCTTTAATAAATCTACATGTTTTTAACGTGTTGATTTTGTTGAGCTTATTTCTCTGGCTTAATATTTGCAATTTTGATGATAATTAAATAACGCTATTGGGAATTAATTTATGTACATTAAAATAAAAGCGACAGTATTGACGGTTATTGGTTTTGCTTGTTTGCTGATAGGTTTAATTTTTATTATTTTACCAGGACCAGCCTTCTTGTTATTACCTGTTGGGTTAGCTTTGCTTAGCTTAGAATATGATTGGGCGAAAGTCTGGTTACGTCGCTGTCAGCGTTGGATGAGGAAGTCAGCGGTACAACTTGATAAATGGTTTTCCGAGTTTAAATATCGAAAATAATAGTAATGAAAAGCGTAGTCTTTATGGACTTGGAAAGGACTACGCTTCCTAGTTAAACGTTATTGACTTTAGCAACTACTTTGCTAAATAATTCGCTTTCTTACTGTTATATACTTCAACAATACCGTCAATAACGCTTTGTTCATAAGGTCTTAAGCCACTTAATAGCATATGCTTTTTACCATGGCCAATCACTTTTCCGTCAGCGATTAAGTCGAAAATCAAATCAGCAGTACCGCGTTTACCTTCGATAGATAACGTTGAAGTGGCAAGTTCAAGTTTAACCTGATTGAAGTCAATAGTATCAAGGTGAATAGACATGCTTTCATACATAACCATCGGGCGAGATGGGTTGATCATTACGTCATTTTTAGCCATTAAAGCGACTAAAATGTGTGGGAATGTATGACCGGAAAATTCAACATATGCTCTAACTAAGCTACTAATGGTTTCTTTGCTTTTTGTTTTTTCACCTGCAACATCAATTTTGACATACTCTTTATTGTTATCATCAATTATTGCTGCGTGAGAGTTTATTTCTTTTGGGAAGTTAAGTTCAATACCATCGGTAACCATACCTGAAAAGGTAAAGGTCATTTCTTGAGATAAGCCTGATTTTTCAAGCGACAATGAAAATAGTAAATCGCCAGGAACACAAAATCGCTTAGCATCTTCATCGTGTAAAGGGTTGAAATCATCGGCAATTTTTTTGGCAAAATTACTTGCTTGTTGGCGTGAAAAACTAATTTTTTCATCGGCGACGGTACAATAATTCTCAAGAAACATAAATTTACTTCACTTTTTACAATCAAAAACCGACGCATCTTATCAGCAGTTGCTAAAGAAATCGAAAAATAATTAATGTTTTATTACAAAGCAGACCAGTAAAAATGGGAGCTTTAGCATACAAGTGTACAAACTATGCTTTTTCAAAAGTAAGTATGAGCTTCTCTTTTTGCTGTTTGCTTAATTGCTTAAGTTGATACTCTCGTTGTGTTGCAGTGCTTCTGCTGGATGCAGTTTCATGGTAAACCAAGTTAACAGGTCGTCGTACACGTGTATATTTTGCGCCTAATTTATTGCATTGATTATGTTGTTTTACTCGTCGTTGCAGGTCGGTAGTAATACCAGCATATAAACTGTTATCAGCGCAGCGCAAAAAATAAACAAACCATTCACTAGACAAAAAATTCTCATCGAAATTACTATTTCCAGTAGTGTAGTTTTACATTTTTACGTACTATGTTGCCATATAAATTTTGTAGAGCGGTAGCTTATGAACCAAACAAATATTGGCGCATTAAGAAAAATGACAGCACAATTAGATGAACAAGGGAATGTTCAATATCAACTTCCTGTTGGAGAGCAACTCCTCCCATTGAATGATGTTATAGGAAAGAAACTGACTTTAACCTTCACTGGCCAGATCAATTGTAGTCATTGTGGCAGAAAAACTAAAAAGAGCTATTCGCAAGGTTTTTGTTTTCCATGTATGCAAAAGTTAGCTCAGTGTGATTTGTGTATTATGAAGCCAGAAACTTGCCATTTTGAGCAAGGTACTTGTCGTGAGCCTCAATGGGGAGAAACCCATTGTTTTACTGAGCATTATGTTTATTTGGCAAATACCTCTGGTTTAAAAGTAGGTATTACGCGTCATACACAAATACCAACTCGTTGGATTGATCAAGGAGCTACGCAAGCATTGCCAATATTTAAAGTGAGCACTCGCTTACAATCTGGTCTAGTTGAAGTAGCTCTGGCTGAGTTTATTAATGATAAAACTAATTGGCGTGCGATGTTAAAAGGCAATGCAGACCCTATTGATTTAGTGGCGCAGTCAAAACGTATAATTCCATTGATTACTGAAAAACTCAACGTGATTAAACTAAACTATGGTGATGATGCAGTACAGGCGTTGGATAACGATATTGTTGAATTACATTTCCCTGTAGAGCAATTTCCAGAGAAAGTATCCTCGTTCAATTTTGACAAAACCCCTGAAGTATCCGGAATTTTAAAGGGCATTAAAGGTCAATACTTAATATTTGATAGTGGGGTGATCAATATTCGCAAGTTTACTTCTTATCAAGTGAGTGCCCAAGTAGATTCAATTTAGAAACTTAACTAACAAGAGTTGAATATTTATGTCTATACTCATTAAATATTGCTGAGTTTTTTCATTCTCTTAAGCTGAAATAGTTTAATTGTAAATGGTTTTACTGTGTATTTTAGCAATACTATTTTTCTATTTTCCTAAGGTCATTATTATGGATGCAAGCGATTACGCCGAGAAGGCGAGTGAAATTTTTGTGTTATCAGATTCCTTTATTCGGATAAAGGAATTAATTGATGATGAAAGCTCAACCATTGATGATATTGCCGATGTTATTTTACTTGATCCCGGTTTAGCGGGAACAATTTTGAAGCTATCAAATAGCTCGTTTTTTAACTACCCAGGGAAAATTGATACCATATCTAAAGCTGTTTTAGTTTTAGGCATTACTGAAGTTTATAATTTAGTCATTGCTTATTTCACCACTAAGGCCTTCAAATCTATTCATTCAGATAGCAGCTTTTTAGAGGATTTTTGGGAGCAAAGTGTCGATTGCGCTTTAATCATCAAGTTTTTAGGTTTCAAATTAAATATGCCTAATGCTGAGCGGCTATTTATTCTAGGTTTATTACATAACCTTGGGGAATTAGTCATGCAACAATTTCTGCCAGAGAAAGTTACAGAATGTCAAAAGCTCGCGCTAAACGAATTACCTTGGGAGAAGCAAGAAGCCATTATTGGTTTTACATACGGTGAGTGTACCGGCGAATTATTAAAGTGCTGGCAATTACCTTATAGTTTAAGGGAGCCTATTAGTTATCAAGATGAAGAAGACTTTGAGCATAGTTCTATGGAAACTCAATTACTCTTTATGGCGAAACGTATGATGTTACTGAATCATCATTGCAGCTCACATAAACAAGATAATCTTTTATCTTCAGAAAAAATGGCAGAACTTCAGATTGAACAAAAATTCCTTATCGAAGCAAGTAATTTTTGTGATGTGGAGCGTTTGGCTATTTTAGCTGTGTTGAATCCTAATTCAGCGATGATTTATTAAGAGTTCATCGTTGAATTTTATCTTCGCTTAATTGCGGATAAGTGTGAGCCCACTAGCGTAGCAACTAACACAGCTAGATAAAATTGACCAACAATCGCTTCCATATAAACTAAGAATTGGGTTAACGGTGAGCTTGGTGAAATATCACCGAAACCTAGTGTGGTTAAGCTGACAAAAGAAAAATAAACAAAGGTTGGCAATAACTCATACCATAATTGGCTGCTAATCCCCTGAAAAGAATTGGTTATTAGTAGCTCAGTTAATGTGTAAAGTAATGCCCAAATAAGCCCTAGTAATAAATAAAGACAAAACGCACCAAGAATTTTATTTCGATCTATATCGCCATCAAGTAATACTTGTTTTGCCGTTTTTATTGCAGTAAATATAAAGAAAAATAACAGTAGTACAAGATGAGTATATTCTAAGTTAATACTATCTAACCAATAACCTGCCATAGATGTTACTAAAATTGAAAGTGGAAAAATGAATCCGCTACGCATAATGAATCGTTCATCTTTCACTCCCCAAACAACTACCAATAAAGTAACTACCGTTGCTGACTGCATTAAGCGCTGTGCGGAGACATCAAAAAACTGTTGAGCTAATGCCATGCCTAACAATAAAGAAGTTAGAGCAAACGTAAGATAAATAAAATTATCTTTAGTGGTCATTTTTTTGTGCATCACAGCAACTTACTGATTCAAAGAATGTTGTGTTGGCAGTATAAACATTTTTATTGCACCAATGTTATTAAAACCTTAAATCTTACGCACTGCATTGGTGCGTCGTAAACGCATCTTCAACCGGTTTTATTGCTACCTTATTGATAAATAACTATTTGTTCTTATGGCATGTACCTTGAATAGTTAAGCTAAACGATAAATAAGAGGTAGATATGAAACTCATAAGCGCAATTATAAAACCATTTAAGCTTGATGATGTCAGAGAAGCAATTTCAGAAGTGGGTATCGAAGGATTAACAGTTAGTGAGGTTAAGGGCTTTGGTCGTCAAAAGGGACATACCGAATTATACCGAGGAGCAGAATACCAAGTTGATTTTTTACCGAAAGTGAAGCTTGAGATTGCTGTTAATGATGATGTGGTTGAACGTTTAGTTGAAACCATCACTAAGTCGGCATACACAGGGAAAATAGGTGATGGAAAAATATTTGTCTACAACCTTGAACAAGCCATACGTATTCGTACCGGTGAAAATGATACAGAAGCATTATAGGGGCACATCATGGAACAAAATATTTTTCATTTACAATATGCATTAGATACGTTTTATTTCCTTGTATGTGGTGCTTTAGTTATGTGGATGGCTGCAGGCTTTTCAATGTTAGAAGCTGGCCTAGTACGAGCCAAAAACACCACAGAAATATTGACTAAGAACGTCGCGCTTTACGCTATTTCTTGCATGATGTATTTAGCTTGTGGTTATCAAATCATGTACGGTGGCGGTTTCTTTTTATCTGGTATTGAAACGGTTGATACAGATGCTGTATTGAAATCATTTGCCGAACGAGAGGATGGTATCACTGGCGGGGCAATTTACTCAGCTGCTTCTGACTTTTTCTTTCAGGTAGTTTTTGTTGCTACGGCAATGTCGATTGTATCTGGAGCCGTTGCTGAGCGTATGAAGCTTTGGGCCTTTTTAGCGTTTACAGTCGTATTAACAGCCGTGATATATCCAATGGAAGGTAGTTGGACTTGGGGAGGTAATGCAGTGTTTGGTTGGTTTACTTTATCTGAGCTTGGCTTTTCTGATTTTGCAGGTTCGGGAATTGTTCATATGGCAGGTGCATCTGCTGCATTAGCGGGTGTTATTTTACTTGGTGCTCGCAAAGGTAAATATGGCGCTGACGGACGTGTTAATGCGATTCCTGGAGCTAACTTACCCATGGCAACGCTAGGCACTTTTATCTTATGGATGGGTTGGTTTGGTTTTAACGGTGGCTCGGTATTAAAATTAGCTGATATTGGTAATTCACACTCTGTTGCAATGGTTTTTCTTAATACTAACGCAGCAGCTGCTGGAGGTGCTATTGCGGCATTAGTATTTGCTAAGATTTTATTTAAAAAAGCAGATCTAACTATGACACTTAACGGTGCGTTGGCTGGTTTAGTGGCTATAACAGCAGAGCCGTCAACACCAACAGCATTGCAGTCGACGTTATTTGGGGCTATGGGTGGTGTTATTGTTGTACTTGCTATTATCGGTTTAGATAAAATTAAAATAGATGACCCCGTTGGCGCTATTTCTGTACATGGAGTTGTTGGCTTCTTTGGTTTGATGTTAGTGCCAATAACAAATACAGCTACTAGTTTTAGTGGACAGCTAATAGGTGCTGCGACGATCTTCACTTGGGTTTTTGTTACCAGCTTTGCGGTGTGGTATTTATTAAAAGTTACCATGGGTATTCGTGTTAGTGCTGAAGAAGAGTATGAAGGCGTTGATAAATCTGATTGTGGTATGGAAGCTTATCCTGAGTTTACTCGAGGATAGATAGTAGATTAGATATAAAAAAGCAGCTTAATTGCTGCTTTTTTTATGCATTGGAACGCCAATATTTAAAGCAAGGCTATACATTATCAGCCAATAGTTTTTGTAAACGAACCACAGCCTGTAATACTCGAGTGGTTAATATAGGATTATAATGCGCCCAATAATCACTATCTAATGTAATGACATCAGCTGAGCGAGATACACAGGTGTTATCACTTATTTTACAGTAACCAAATTTTTCCTCGCGCACTAATTGTAAAGACTCATTTGCCCATTGCACAGGAGAGCTATTTTTCCATTTATCTTTTGGTGCGGTTTGTAGCTTGGCTAATAATTGTTGATAGATGCGTTTAAAGTTCTGTTGATTATAGCTGTCATGAGACACTTTCTCACTTTTAGTTTCTTTAAAAAGTAAACACTGATCCCAAAGCCAATGTAAGCTATTACATGGGCCAACAATTGGTTTTATTTTATTACGGTTTCCACCATAATCACTAGCGAAGCTAACATGTAGAGGTTGATGAATATCCCCTAACCAATGACCAAGAAACATTAAAGCTTGTGCACGAGTTTCACTGTCGGCTAATGTATTTAAAGCTCGACTATGGTAATCAATAGCATTGGTAATACAGTTTTTTTTACAGCTACTTTTAGTTATTTTTTTTGTTTGGCGATCAACGTTAATATAGTGCCATGATTTAAACTGTTCGTATCCCTTTTGCTTTTTTATTGCATCCGCCCAAGTACAGCTATTAGCAAAAGTTAGCGGTTTATCTTTTGCTTGGTAGTTATACTTATTAATCAATTGTTTCTCTTGTTCAGGTAATTGTGAAAGCAGCTGATCGATTTTATTTTGTTGAGAAGGTGATAATAAGTCGTAACTAAGCTGACAAATTAATTGGTGACCCATTTTTCCTAGGGCATAACTAGGTAAACTGGTAAGTGAAAGTACTAATATGGTGAGAGTGAATAGTTTTTTAATCATTTTGATCTTATTGTTAATGTGTAAAGTTAAACTCTATAGATAGAGTTTTTTCAAATTTTTTCTAGAATAACGTAATATTGACTACTTGGTAAGTTTTTAATTGAAAGAGGATATCCATGGATAATGTTGATGCCATTGTTGTTGGAGCTGGTGTTGTTGGTTTAGCGATTGCAGCTCGGCTAAGTCGTTGTCTTAAAAATGTACTTGTTATTGATAAAAATACTAGTTTTGGTGAAGAAACCAGTAGTCGTAATAGTGAGGTTATTCATGCAGGAATTTACTATCCGAAAAACAGCTTAAAAGCGAAACTATGTGTCCAGGGGAAAAAGCAACTGTATCAATACTGTCAGCAACGACATATTCCGCATCGTGCTTTAGGCAAATTACTCGTTGCCCATAATTCTGCAGAAGAAGGTATTTTAGAAAAAACAATTAACATAGCGAAACAAAATGGTGTTGATGACCTTACTTGGTTATCCTCATTACAAATAAAAAGCTTAGAGCCTGAGTTATCAGCAAGTTCGGCTTTATTTTCCCCTTCAACGGGGATTATTGATGTACATAGTTATATGCAAAGCTTGTTGACTGAAGTGCAACAGAACAATGGCTTATTTGTCGCTAATACGCAGATGCTCAATGCTCAACCAGCCAAACAGGGACACATTGTTGAATTAAATAGCTTAGGAGAAAAGATACAACTTAGCTGTAAGCATTTGATTAATAGTGCGGGCTTACATAGCACTCAAGTCGCTGAGCAAATAACTGGTTTACCCAAAGACTGCATACCTAAATTGCATCTGTGTCGAGGACATTACTTTTCTTATTCGGGTAATAGTCCATTTAAACACTTGGTTTATCCTGTACCTGAAGCGCATGGTTTAGGAATTCACGCTTCACTTGATATGGCAGGGCAATTGAAATTTGGCCCTGATACTCAATATATTGAGCAACTTGAATATGGTGTTGCAGAAACGTTAAAGGCTAAGTTTGTTAACGCGATAAAATTGTATTTTCCTAATATTGATGAAACTAAATTACAACCTGCTTACTCAGGCATTCGACCAAAATTGCAAGGAAAAAACGATGATGTGATGGATTTTACTATTCAGGGGCAAAAAGAACATGGTATTGCAGGGCTGATAAACCTCTTTGGCATTGACTCTCCCGGGTTAACATCAAGCTTAGCTATTGCAGAATATGTATTAGAGATGCTTGAATTAAGCGATCATTAACAAAACGACTTTGTCATATTTATCATTGAAGGTTTGTTTAAAGTAGTTTCACTACCATTTGTCACAAAATTTTAACACTTCATCCCATCGAGCTGAAATTAGCTTTTTAGTTTGTAATACTCTTGAGGTCGGAATAATTGAATAACTGGTTATACTCGATGGTAGGCAATTATTTATTGTTTCTCATTTGGTTTGACAAGTACCTTATACTCCTTGGTGATTTTCTTCTGGCGCTGATATCGCTTACTAGTGAAATGATCTGTCAATCTTTGATACTAACTAGCTATATTTTGGGGTAGGAAACTCCTACCCCACTCTTTCATTTTTTACTCATACGAACTGCTATTAATCAGGTCTCATTAATTCTTCTAACTTACTTTTATTTCTACGACTTAAGGTTAATTTCTCACCTGTTTTTAATACAACAGTATAATCACCATTGTCATTCGATTTTAACTCACTCACACATGCTCTTTTCACAATAGTAGAGCGATGAATACGTACAAAAATATTTGGGTCTAATTGTTTTTCTAAAGTTGTAAGCGTTTCTCGATGTAATATATGGCTGCCATCTTTTAGGTATATGTCAGCATAATTCCCAGCACCTAAAATATAATTCACTTCATCAACTTCAATTAGTCTAATTCTGCCAGGGTCTTTAACCACTAGGCGGTTTTTATATGTTATATCCTTTTCATTGACCATTTGTTGAATGAGTTTACCAATATCTTTAAAGCTGGAAATTGATTTGTTGTTGATTTGTTGACGAGCTTTATCTAACGAAAGATAAAATCTTTCATCATCAAAAGGCTTTAATAGGTAATCGATAGCGTTTAGTTCAAAAGCGGTTATGGCAAATTGGTCATAAGCTGTCGCAAAAATGATAACTGGCCCTTCATCAATTAGTTCAGCGACTTCAATCCCCGTTTTTCCTGGCATTTGAATATCAAGAAAAATAATATCTGGCTGGTGTCTTTTCGCTATATCAATAACTTGGTTACCATTTTCGGCTTCGTATATTTCACCAATATCGTTTTGGTCTTTGAGTAGTATTTTTATAGTTGCTCTTGCTAAACTTTCATCATCAGCAATGAGTATGTTAAGCATTTTATTGTCCTAAAGGTAAAGTGAGTAAGGTTTGAAAGTAATCATTATCTAGCTTACTTAAATTGAGTGTAAAATTTTCCGGATATATTTTTTCCATTCGCTGTCGACAGTTTTTCAAACCAATACCAAATCCTTGGTTTTCGTTTTTTTCTGGAACTTTATTGGTAAGGGAAACTTCTAATTTATCGTTGTGAATTTTTATATGTAGTCTTAAGGTATTTTTATTACTCTCTAATTGCGAACCATGTTGTACTGCATTCTCAACTAAAGGTTGCAGTAGCATAAAAGGTACTTCAATTAATGAACAACCGTCTTCAATAATAATTTCAGTTTCTAATTTATTTTCAAAACGCATTTTTTGAATGGTTAAATAGCTTTCAATAAAATCAATTTCCTGTTTGAGAGAAATCATTTGATTATTTTGATTCTCTAATACCTTTCTTAGCATCAAACTTAGTTCGCTCAATGCTTTGACAGCATTTGATTTTCGATCTAAACGGATCAAACTTGCAATGGTATTTAAGGTATTAAATAAGAAGTGGGGATTTAACTGAGACTTTAATGAATGTAACTCTACTTGAATCAGTTGCTTGGCTAATTGTTCATTCTTAATAATTTGCTCGTTAGCACTTTTATAATAAGTGATCGCATAACCCGCACCAAAAACCGCAAGGTAGACGATAAAATCCATATGAAGTGGACTTAACCATAAGCGATTAAGCGCATCAGTTAAAACTTCAAGTGAAATACTGCCATGTTTGATTATCGAAACTTCTAGTAAAGTTAATCCCCAATAAAAAGTAAAAACAGCGATAACAACATAACTATTGTAGAGAATAAACTTTGCTAAATGTCGTCGGTTAAACTCTATTGTTGCTGTTGCTGCAATGATCATCGGGGTAAGCAACGCCCAATTACCCCACCAGGGTAGATATTCCAACCATATGGCTATAAAAGTAGAAGGTCGCTCATAATGAACGGCAACTCTATAGCTATAAGATGCTGCAAGCGTATTTAGTACTAGCCAAAAAACTACGTTAGCCAGCCAAAACTTAATGGAAGGTAGATTTCTTATAAATAATTTAAACATAGTTACTACAAGTTGTGCTGAAGCTAACATTATTTAACATATTTGCGATGAATTGCAACTTAGCATCGTTAGTCTGCAAGTATTTACGATAAAAGCAGCAACATTTTTAGATCTTATATACCTCCTCTTATTTTCATGCTGTCCGGTTACATCACAAATAATACCTTTCACCCCTGATTGCCATCCTCTTGTGTATTTGTTGATGTGTCGCTGTTTTGTAGCGCGTATTTTGCTCTATAGGCGTGAAAAACGTCATAAAAAATATAATAATTCACGGGGAGATAAACATGAATAACAAATTGACTAAGTCAATTCGACTAGCTCTTGCTTTTGGTGCAGCTTCTGCAACCATGATGGCGAGTAACTCAGCAGTAGCTGCTGAAGAGGAAGAAGTAGAACGAATTCAAGTAACAGGTTCAAGCATTAAACGTACTGATGTAGAAGGTGCCTTACCAATCACTAGCTTTAATAGTGATGACATCGCAAGAACAGGTGTTACTAGTGTGCCTGACTTAATGCAAAAAATACCTCAAATGCAGGGTTTTTTAACTGCAGCTGACTCTGTTGGTGGTAGTGGTGGCGGTCAGCAAACAGCCTCTTTACGTGATTTAGGTGGTGAATACACCTTAGTTTTAATTAACGGTCGTCGTTTAGCTACAGCAGGCTCAGGTAGTGCGGTTGATTTAAACTCTATTCCATTAGCTGCGATCCAGCGTGTTGATGTATTAACCGATGGTGCTTCTGCAATATATGGTTCAGATGCAATTGTTGGTGTAATTAACTTCATCATGAAGAGTGACTATCAAGGTGTGAATGTTAATGTTCGTCACGATCGTCCTGAAGAAAGTGGCGGAGAGAGTACAAACTTTTCGATTACAGCAGGTTATGGTGACCTAAGTACTGATGGTTTTAACATAATGGCTTCGTATAGCCGAGATAACCAAGAAGAGCTTAAATCTTCACAACGTGATTTTGCTAAAACAGGTATTTTACCATTTAGTTATGAAGGTAACGATCTGATTTGGCAGCGAACTTCTGCTAACGCGATCCCTGGTAATGCTTATATCGGCTTTACTGATGCCAGTGGTTTAGATAACCGTAGTTTTAACCCATATCGTGAAAGTAATGGCCAATGTGCTGAGAAAAATGCACCAAGCGGTACAACATGTATTTATGACTTTACTGAAACGTTAAGAATTCTTCCTGAAAGCACTCGTGAAAATTTCTTTGTGCAAGGTACTGTTGAAATAAATGATGATATGGAGGCTTATGCAACGGCTTCAATATCAGACTTTAGTTTAGTTTCTCGTATTGCCCCTTACCCAACAGGAACGTTTAATTTACCTGTTGATTCACAATTGGTTCAAGACAACGTTATTCCACATTTAACGGCTGAAGAGGTAGCAGGGTTAGATACTGTTGGTGTTCGCTGGCGTACTCGTCCAGGTGGCAATCGTACAAATGATTATCAAACAGACTCTAATAGCTTCGTTTTTGGTGTACGTGGTGATATCGGTGAATTAACCTACGATTTAGCAGTAAGTTACTCTGACACGGATCAAAAGAATAACCGTGTAACAGGTTACCCGCTTGAAGCTGAATTGATGAGCTTATTAGAATCAGGTGCTGTGAATATTTTTGTTCCACCAGAAGAGTTATCTTCTGACCAAAACCAAATGGTAGCAGATACTATGTACTCTGGTGCATGGCAAGGTAATAAAACTTCTTTAGCTTCAGTTGAAGCTAAAGCGTCTATGCCATTATTTGAATTACCAGCAGGTGATGTTTATATCGGTGGTGGATTTGATTTCCGTAAGCAAAAATATGATCAAACAATTAGCCAAGCTAATAGAGATGAAGTTATCTTGTTTGAAGAAGCAAGCCCTGAGTTTGAGTTAGAACGTGAAAACTACGGTGTCTACTTAGAAACTATCGTTCCAATTGCTGATGGTTTAGAAGTTACGGGTGCATTACGTTACGATAACGTAGGTGGAATCACTGACTCAAGACGTACCGCTGATAAATCAGTAAATGATGATGCAAATGATACTACTTATAAACTAAGCGTATCTTACCGTCCAAATGATGATTGGTTAGTTCGTGCTTCAATCGGTACTGGTTTTAAAGCTGCAACTATGCGTGAAATTGCTGCTCCTCGTATTTCATTTGGTGTAACGTCATCAGCATATGATTGTCCATTTGCAGATACTGACGCCCGTTCTGCAGGTTGTTTCCCTGAGAAACTTCAATATGAAGTATTCCAAGAAGGTTATGCAGAGTTGAAACCTGAAACTTCTGAACAGAAATCAGTTGGCTTTGTTTATGCTCCAGATAATAGCTTAAGTTTTAACATTGATTGGTGGGAAGTTAATTTAGAAGATCAAGTTAGACGTTTAACTCAAGATCAAATATTCGGTGACCCAGTAACTTATAGCGATTTATACACTACTAAGCTTAACCGCGGTACAGGTAAAGATGAATTAGCTATTATTCAAGCGGCGGTTAATATTGGTGAGTCAAACAACTCAGGTATTGATTGGGGTCTTAATTTAACTAATGAACTTGGCTTTGGTACGTTGAAAACAGCGGTACAAGGTACTTATATTATTGAAAGTGAACGTTTACGTGTTGGCTCTGATAATATCTTTGATTCAAGCTTAGGTAAGTTTGGTGATAATCAACAAGTTACTTTCCGTAATGTGGTTAACATTACTAATACATTAACTCACGGTGATTTTGAGCATAGCTTAAATATTTATTACCGAAGTGGTTATCAAGATCAATATCATGAAGGTGGCCGTATTCGCTTAGCTTCAGATATTGGTACCGATTTCGATGGTGGTGTACAACTTCGTGTACCTTCATACGCAACGGTTAACTTTTCATCAACTTACTTTGTGAATGATGACATTGATGTAACTGTAGGTTTTAATAACTTATTTGATAAGCAACCACCAATGTCATTACGTACAGGTGGTGCAGGTCATCAAGCCGGTTATGATCCACGTTATGTTGACGTATTAGGTCGTACTGTTTATTTAAGCACTAGCATTAACTTTTAAGCTTTTATAATAAAAAGTTAAATATTAATAAAATGCCAAGCAAAATTTTGCTTGGCATTTTTTATACTCAAATAAGTACAGTCTTACCTGCAATAATATTAGTTCACTTCAGCGAACATCATTTGTTCTCAATTTAACTTCAATACTATCTCATATTCTTTTTTGGAATAAAAAAGCCGTTTCTATTCTTTTTCATTCGGACTAATGAGGTTTATGCTTGCATCATTATTTTGAAATGGGCGAGTTGACCGTATGTTGTTAGAGCAACAAAATTTAAATCAAACCATGTTAGATGCAAATCAATTAGCGTCTTTAAAAGGTGCTATTGGCGGTTATTCGCCTCTACAACTTGCTTGGGCAAGTGGTTATTTAGCGGCGAAAAGTGAAGATTCTTCTATTGCAGTTCTGCCAACAGCTAATACACCACAAGCATCTTCAACACTAACCATACTATTTGCTTCGCAAACGGGTAATGCAAAAGGCGTGGCTAAAGCTTTAGCTGAACAAGCTCAAGAACAAGGTATTGGTGTTGATTTAAAAAGCATGGGTGAATTCAAACCTAAAAGCATTAAAAATCTTACTCATTTGCTGATTGTTGCTAGTACAAATGGTGAAGGGGAGCCGCCTGATGATGCTTTAGCACTACATGAGTTTTTGGCTTCTAAAAAGGCGCCAAAATTGGATCATCTTCAATACAGCGTACTTGCATTAGGTGATACGAGTTATGAGTTTTACTGCCAAACAGGCAAAGACTTTGATGAGTATCTGGCAAAGTTAGGTGCAAAACCAATCACACCTCGTGTTGATTGCGATGTCGATTATGAAACTGATGCTCAAACATGGTCAGATAATATTGTTGAACTAAGCAAAGAGCTGTTAGGTAATAATGATACCTCAGCAACGGTTATTGCTATGCCAACTGCTGGCGCTGTTAGTAGCTATACTAAGCAAAATCCATATAGCGCCGAATTGAGCTTAAGCCAGAAAATTACCGGCAAAGACTCTGCCAAAGATGTTCGTCATATCGAGATTGATTTAGCTGACTCAGGTATTACTTATCAGGCAGGCGATGCTCTTGGTGTTTGGTTTGATAATGATGTTGAACTTGTTGATGAGCTAATCGAAGTTATGTCGTTATCTGCGAACGACAGCATTGAATTTTCTGGTAAATCACTTTCTTTGAAAGAAGCCTTAACGTCAATATTTGAAATAACACAAACGTCAGTGAGCTTTATTGAATTTTGGGCGCAACTTTCTCAATATACAAACTTACTAAATATTGCTGTCGATAAAAATGCTACGCGTGAATATGCTGCCAATCATCAAGTTATTGATGTTGTTAAATTTGCACCGTTGAAAGCTTCAAACAATATAAATGCACAAAGCTTTGTTGATGCCTTACGTAAAATCACTCCACGTTTATATTCAATTGCTTCTAGCCAAGCAGAAGTAGAAGAAGAGGTTCACCTAACGGTGGGCTTAGTTGAGTATCAATCGGCTGATAAAACCCGAGCTGGCGGTGCTTCAAGTTATTTAGGCAAACGCTTGGCTGAAGGCGGAACAGTTAAAGTGTTTATCGAGCATAACGATAACTTCCGTTTACCTTCTAATGGTGAAGTTCCGGTGATTATGATTGGACCAGGTACTGGAGTTGCCCCTTTTAGAGCCTTTATGCAAGAGCGAGAAGCAACAGAAGCAAGCGGTGATAACTGGATGTTTTTTGGTGATCAAACTTTTACTCAAGACTTTTTGTATCAGTTGGAATGGCAGGCTTATTTAAAATCAGGCTTGCTAACTAAACTTGATGTTGCTTTTTCCCGTGACCAAGCAGAGAAAATTTATGTGCAAGACCGATTACGTGAAAATGCGGCAGAAGTGTTTGCTTGGTTAGAGCGCGGTGCACATTTATACGTTTGTGGTGATATGAGCCGCATGGCAAAAGATGTTGAAGCGACTTTGCTCGATATTATCGAAAGCCAAGGCAAAATGAACAATGAACAAGCACAACAATATTTAAAAGATTTAAGAAGCAGTAAACGTTATCAGAAGGATGTTTATTAATGAGCATTGTAGAGCAAGAAAATAAATTAGTTGGTCAAGGTCCTTTAATTGTTGAAGGTAAATTAGCTGATAACGAGCGCTTGAAAAGTGAAAGTAACTTTTTACGCGGTACTATCACAGAAGACTTAAAAGACAGGATCACTGGCGGCTTTACTGCGGATAACTTTCACTTGATTCGTTTACACGGCATGTATCAACAAGATGATCGTGACTTTCGTGCAGAGCGTACCAAACAAAAGCTTGAACCTTTGCATAATGTGATGTTACGTGCTCGCCTACCTGGCGGTATTATTAAGCCAGAGCAATGGTTAGCCATCGATAAATTTGCTCAAGAAAAAACCTCTTACGGCAGTATTCGCTTAACTACTCGTCAAACATTTCAGTTTCATGGTGTATTAAAACCGAATATTAAGTTAATGCATCAAACTTTGGATAGTGTTGGTATCGACGCCATTGCCACTGCGGGCGATGTAAACAGGAATGTGCTGTGTACACCTAATCCCATTGAATCTGAGTTACATCAACAAGCCTATGAATGGGCGAAAAAAATCAGTGAGCACTTGTTACCAAAAACTCGTGCATATGCTGAAATTTGGTTGGATGAAGAAAAAGTAGAAACGACAGATCAAGATATTGAACCTATTTTAGGTAGCTCTTATTTACCACGAAAATTCAAAACTACCGTGGTTGTGCCGCCGCAAAACGATATTGATGTCCACGCAAACGATTTAAACTTTGTTGCTATTAGCGACAAGGGACAGTTAGTTGGCTTTAACGTTTTGGTGGGTGGTGGTTTAGCCATGACACATGGAGATAAATCGACTTATCCCCGTAAAGCGGATGATTTTGGTTTCATTCCCCTTGAAAAAACCTTGGAAGTTGCTGAGGCGGTTGTTACTACACAGCGAGACTGGGGTAACCGCGTAAATCGCAAAAACGCTAAAACTAAATATACCCTTGATCGTGTTGGGGTAGAAACTTTTAAAGCCGAAGTTGAAAAACGAGCGAGTGTTGAGTTTGCTCAAAGCCGTCCGTATGAATTTACTGATCGCGGAGACCGAATTGGCTGGGTTGCAGGCATTGATGGTAAGCATCACTTAACGGTATTTATTGAAAACGGCCGTATTTTAGATTTACCTAACAAACCACTAAAAACTGGAATGAGTGAAATTGCTAAAATTCATCAAGGTGACTTTCGTTTAACGGCTAACCAGAATTTGATTATCGCTGGCGTTGCTGAGCAAGATAAAGCGGCTATTGAAAAAATCGCTCGAGACAGTGGTTTGATTGATGACAATGTATCTAATCAACGAAAAGACTCAATGGCTTGTGTAGCGTTTCCAACTTGTCCTTTAGCTATGGCAGAAGCAGAGCGTTATTTGCCAGGTTTAGTTACTGATGTAGAAGGTATCTTAGCTAAACATGACTTGGCCGATGAAAGCATTATTTTACGTGTTACAGGATGTCCAAATGGTTGTGGTCGTGCGATGTTGGCGGAAATTGGCTTAGTTGGCAAAGGGCCGGGAAAATACAATATGCATTTAGGCAGTAATCAGGGCGGTACTCGTGTGCCTAAGTTGTACAAAGAGAACCTTGATGAGCAGGCAGTTTTATCTGAAATAGACCATTTGGTAGCACGCTGGGCAAATGAGCGTAATAGTAATAACAATCGAGATGAAGCGTTTGGTGATTTTGTTATTCGTGTTGGTATTGTTGATGAAGTGATTATTAGTGTGAGGGATTTTCATGATTAATCTTGTTGAAAAAAGCAGTAAACCAGTGATCAATAATCGTTTTCCTGCATCTTTGCCAGAGCCTTGGTTAAATCAGTGGAATGAATTGCTAGAAAAGCAAAGTGCGATTCAAAGAGTGGAATGGGCAATGGAAAATTTGCCGTCACACTTTGTACTGTCGTCTAGCTTCGGTATTCAATCAGCTGTGATGTTACATATGTTAACGCAGGTTGATGCAAATATTCCTGTCTTGTTAACCGACACAGGGCACTTATTTCCTGAAACTTATCAGTTCATTGAACAATTGACTGATAAATTAAAGCTAAATTTGCATGTTTATAGCGCTAAAGAAAGCGCTGCTTGGCAGCAAGCTAAATATGGTGCTGAGTGGGATAAAGATGAAGAGACACTGAAGCTATATAACCGTCGTAATAAAGTTGAGCCATTAGAGCGTGGTTTAAAAGAGTTATCGGCGAGTACTTGGTTCTCAGGCGTACGTCGTCAACAATCTCAACATCGTGAAGGATTGTCTGTGGTAAGTATATTGCGGGGACGCTTTAAAGTACATCCAATCATTGATTGGAGTAACCGTGATGTACATCAATACCTTACTGAGCATGGTTTGCCATATCACCCACTATGGGACCAAGGGTATGTTTCAGTCGGGGATGTACATAGTACACAACCATTAACGTTAGGTATGAATGAAGGTGATACTCGATTTTCAGGCATGCAGCGTGAATGTGGTTTACACACAGATGGTGATGGTATTTAGTTTTGTTCCGAAATGCTAAAAAATGCTTTCAATTGTATTTTTATTGCTTGTAAATATTTTGGCTCAGGCTTGTCACTAATTAGTTGAGCCAACTCCATACCAATTGGTGTGAATTTATAAAAACTTAACACAGTGTTTTTCTTTTGCACGGTAAAAGTTAAGTTATGTCCGTTAGTACTAAAATGTAGCTTTTCACCTTTATTATATGGTGTCGTTTCTGTTTCTTGAATAAAGAGTAAATGATTATCAGCTAAGGTAAGTAGCTCTGCGTATGATAAACCAAATTGGTTCAGGTTTATTTTATGCTCTCTTTGTTTACTAAAAAAATTTAGTATACCGGGAATTTGATATGCACCAGAAATCACTCTAACATTTACTTTTGTACTATCTCTAACCGCCAGAGAACAGGCTTTAGCTAATAGCTTCGCTTCGGTAATGCTCATGGTTCTAAAAGCCTGCAGCGATTTTAGTGAAAAACTACCAGGTGATGATATTTCGCCTGCAAGGATTTTTGCCCAAAGCTCTTGCATGGTTTTATTGCTGATACCTTCTGCTAAATCAATAAAACAATTAAACCAGTCTTGATCTGCACGATCACTCATTTGATTGTTAGAACAATACTGCATAGTTTTTTGCATAATAGCTTCAAGGTTTTGCTGTTTCCTTAAGTGACTAATACGCTCTCTTTTATTCGAGCGGTCTTCTAAAGGCATTTGCTTTTCAGATGCTACAAATGCTCCATCTACAACAAATTTCTTTGCCAAGCCTAATAACTGCATTTGAGCTGAGGCTGTCGAGCTAGTAGACGTTTTTTTATGCTGGCTTTCCTGAGACAGGTCATTTTCTATCAGGCTAGTTTGCCCATCTTTAGATGAGGTCATTAGTTGATTACTCGGTGAATTAGGTGACTTCATCTTTATTCCTATTTTCTTACAATAACTTAACTCATTAACTTTATAGTTTATATGCGGTAATAAATAGCATTTTTCGAAATGAATTAGTTAGAGTATCAATGGCTATTTGTGGTTTGTCCACGATTAATTTTTAAACAGAAAGTCTTTTGATAACAAAAAATAACAGCTTATTTTGTAAATAATAAAGTTTATTTCATTGTTTTGTTGAATAATAGCCAACTCACTTTTATTATGTAACTAATGAAAGTAATTATTTCAAAATTTTTACTACTATAATGTGACTAAGTATAATTGGTTTTTAGCTGATTATTTGAGGGGAATATGCAGGCTTCTGAAGAAACTAACGACGATTTTCTGTTTATCGATGATAGTGATGAAGATGAAATTCTTGATGATTCAAGCGGTGATACTTGGAAAGTCTTAATTGTTGATGACGACCCTGAAATACATTCAGTAACGCAATTAGCATTATCTGATCTCGTTGTTTTAGGGAAACGATTAGAATACATTCACGCTTATTCTGGCAGAGACGCATGTCAATTAATTGAACAACATGAAGATATTGTCTTAGTGTTGCTTGACGTTGTTATGGAAACTGATGATGCAGGCTTAAATGTAGTAAAACATATTCGTGAATCTTTAGTGCGGGCAGATATTCGTATTGTATTACGAACAGGACAGCCTGGTTATGCTCCTGAAGAAAGCGTGATAAAAGATTACGACATTAATGATTATAAAACTAAAACAGAATTAACTCGCCGAAAATTAGTTACCACCGTTTATGCTGCTATTCGTTCTTATCAACAAATTGATATTGTTACTCGAAACCGTGTTGGATTAGAGAAAATTATTGGTGCAGCGGCTGAATTGCTTGAACTGCATTCGGTTCATGATTACGCCGAAGGGGTTTTGTCTCAATTAAAATTGTTGAGTGATAGTTCTTCAAGTGTTTTTTGTGCTCGAGGACAAGGCATCGTTGACGGTGCTGACGATTTAAGTTTATACATTTTAGGCCAACAAAGCTTATCTTCATTATTAATTAATCAAAAATTAGATAAATTGAAAAACGATTTATCTCAAAATCAAATAGCCAGTTGTTTTCAGCAAAAGCAGCATCAGTTTTCTAAATCACATGTCAGTTTATATATGGTTAGCGGCGGTTATCGTGCTGTCATTCATCTTGAATTAAATACTGCTTTAAGTGAAATCGAAACCCAGTTAATCGAAGTGTTTTTAACAAATATTGCTATTGGATATGAAAACGTTCATTTATTCCAAAAGCTACGTAATGCTGCTTATAAGGATTGGCTTACTGAGTTACCTAATCGGTTAGAGTTTGTTAATTTACTTGATACATTTGGTCAAAGTGAAGATCAACATTTAGTTGCTGGATTGTTAGATATTAATCACTTCAGTGATATTAATGATGGATTAGGGCAGGACTTAGGTAATCAGCTGTTAATGGCTGTAACTACTCGTATGAAAGCTATGGGAGAGCATTGTCAGTTTGCTCGGGTTGGTGCTGATGTTTTTGGTATTATTGGCCCTGACGACTGTGTTAACCCGGACAATTTAGCTAAACTTTTCGCCCAGCCTTTTTCAGCTGGAGAGCAACATTTACCGATTAATGCGAGTTTTGGTTTATGTACTAAAGCAGATGCTGGTTCTCGTGGAGTCAAAATACTTAATCAAATTAATATAGCACTCAATTTAGCGAAGAAAAGCCATCAAGAGCATTTTGTTTATTATAAACAAGAAATGGAAGAAAAAACCCTTTGGCGATTAGGTATCATTCGTCAATTACGGACAGATTTTGCTGATGATCGTTTAGAGCTTTGGTATCAACCTCAGCTTAATTTATCTACGGGTAAGGTTATTGGCGCAGAAGCTTTATTACGCTGGCGAACTGCAGATGGTAAGTTTATTTCACCCGCAGTCTTCATTCCATTAGCTGAATACTCAGGCTTAATAATTGAAATTGGCGATTGGGTAATAAATCAAGCTTGTATGCAAATAAAACAGCTATCAGAACAATCATTTGGTCATGTCAGTATTTCAGTGAACGTTTCAATTCCTCAATTTAAGCGAGATAACTTTGTTGATAGCATAATTGAAGCGACTAAAAAGCACCAAGTTGATCCCAGTAAATTAGAGTTAGAAATTACTGAAAATATCTTAATGGATGAGCCACAAGTGGTGATTGATGCTTTAGTGAGAGTGAAAAAAGAAGGAATCAGCATTGCATTAGATGACTTTGGTACGGGTTATTCTTCATTAAGCTATTTACAACAACTACCTCTTGATCGATTAAAAGTTGACCGAGCATTTGTTATGGATATTGCGAAACCAGGGCAATCCATTATTGCAAATACCATTATTAATCTTGGTAAACAAATGAACCTAAAAGTTATTGCTGAAGGTATTGAAGATGAAGATCAGCAAGCACATTTAAAATCTCAAGGTTGTGATGAAGTACAAGGCTTCTTTTACGCTAAACCCATGCCTGCAAGTGAATTTTTACTATTTTTACAGAACAATAAATAATTTACTTCAATTGATTTAATACCGAGCTAAAGAAAGAAGAGTATTTGTGAAAAGCTGAGTTATGATAACTCAGCTTTTTTGTTTCTATCTCTTTAATTGAACTAGCATTAAGTTTGGTTTTCTTGAAAGCGTAATTCAATACCCTGTTTAGGGTTGTATGGGATTAAGTGAGCTAATATTAATGAACAACCTGCAAAAGCAGCACCAATATAAAATACCCAAGCAGCGTTAGTTATCCAAACAATGCCTAATAACGCGGGGATAACTACAGCCGCGATATGATTAATCGAAAAGCTCACCCCTGCGCTTGCTGCGATATCTTCGGGTTTTGCGATTTTTTGAAAATAGGTCTTTATCGCAATGGCCAAAGCAAAAAATAAATGATCGATAATATATAAGCCAGCAGCAATATTGGCATTATCTACTAAGCCGTATGCAATGAATATAATGATCAAGCCAATATACTCAAATTTTAATACTCGACGTTCACCAACGACCCCGATTACTTTGCCAATTTTAGCTGCAAATAACCAATTGAATACATAATTAATTAGAAACAATGCACTGATATCGGCAACACTATAGCCAAATTTTTCAACCATTAGAAAGCCGGCAAATACGACAAAAATTTGTCGACGCGCTCCACTAAAAAACGTTAATGCATAAAATAACCAATAGCGTTTTCTTAATATTAATTTCTTCTCTTGCTCTACTTTTACTGGAAATTGTTTAAAAGCTAATACCAAACAGAAGGTAAACAATAGGCCTAGGCTGCCAAACAAAGTATATGTTGCTTGATATGACCAAGCAAACTGTTCCATTAATAACCAAATGCTACTGAAGGCTAATAATGAAGCAGCGGCTTTTGCTGACAACATACGACCCATAAAGTGAGCTGTATTTTCTTTTTTGATCCATTGCAATGTCAGAGATTGATTTACCGTTTCAAAGTAATGAAAGCCAATCGACATTAGTATTGTAGTGATATATAAGCCCAAGGTACTTGGGAAATAACCTGTAACTCCTACGCCGATAGCTGTTATAGCTAGTGAAATGATGGCAAGTTTTTGTTCTTTAATAAAAAGTAACAAATAGATAACTGTGAAAGCTAAAAAACCAGGGATTTCACGTAAACTTTGTAAAATACCAATTTCAACACCAGTAAATTGTGCTTTCTCAATGACAAAATTATTAAGGAGAACCATCCAAACAGAAAAAACTAACGGCATAATAAATGCCATTGCAAGTAATAAACTCTCAGGCTGGTTAAAGTTTTTAGCTAATTTCATTGTTTATATCGATGAAGATAGGAGGGGAAGTATTGTACTTGAAGATAATGGATATCGGCATTGTTTTTTTTAGGCATATTTTGTTACATTTGTGTTATATATACTTCCAATTTCAAAATATATATTGTGCTATCAATAATTTAATGGAATGTACTTTCGTTATTTCAATGGATATGGGATTAGTTTTGTGATCAAAATAGAGAATATTACCCGAACTTATGGCTCAGGCGACATTCAGGTTAATGCCTTAGTGGATGTTTCTTTGGTAATTAAGGAAAATGAATTTGTTGCTATAATGGGCGCTTCAGGATCTGGTAAATCAACGTTAATGAATATCTTAGGTTGCCTTGATACACCTACATCAGGAGAGTATTTATTATCTGATTTGGCGATTAAAAATGTTGATGACGAAAGCTTATCTAAAATTCGTAATGAGAAAATAGGTTTTATTTTCCAAACGTTTCATTTATTACCACGTTTAACTGCTTTACAAAACGTAACACTACCTTTGCGTTATAGTGATATTACAGCTGAAGAAGCTGAGCTACGCGGCAATGAGATGCTAGCCAAGGTAGGGTTGTCAGATCGTTCACATCATAAACCTTTTGAAATGTCAGGTGGTCAACGTCAACGTGTGGCAATCGCGCGAGCATTAGTTAATCAACCTAAAGTAATTTTTGCTGATGAGCCTACGGGTAACCTTGATTCAACTACCTCAGCAGAGATCATGGCATTGCTATGTCAGTTGCACGCCAATGGACAAACGATTGTCATGGTGACTCATGAAGAAGAAATTGCCGTTTATGCAGATCGCATAATTCGTATGAAAGACGGACGAGTTATTGAGGATGCCTTATGTATAAAACATTAACCTTTGTCTTAATCCTTTGTTTGAGTAGCACATCATTTGCTAATGATGCCTTTATATTATCAGGTAAAATTAAAGCGAGTGATAATCAAACATTTTACTCACCTAAAACTGATAGTTGGCGAGTACAGTTGCAATGGATGTTACCTGAAGGAGAAGTGGCGGAAAAAGGCGACTTGGTGGTGGTTTTTGATAGTGGCTCGATTCAAAGTAAAATCGACCAAGAAGAAGTAAGTTTAATTGCCGCACAAGAAGAGCTAGTTCGCACCGAAAGCACCAATAAACAAAAGTTATTAGAAGCAAGTTATGGGCAAAAACGTACTGCTTTATTACTTGAAAAATCACGTATTGACGCCAGTATATCGGTTGAACACTTAAGTCAGTATGATTATAAAAAAAATCAACTTGCTTATGAAAAAGCTGTTGTTGCTGATGCCAAAGCTAAAGAAAATTTAAAGCAAACAACCATTGCGAATAACGTTGCTTTAACAAAACAAAAATTTACCATTTCTAAGCACCAAGAAAAACTGCAATATAATAGCAATAAACTCAAATTTATGAGTGTTTACGCTGAACGCAGTGGCCCTGTACTTTATGGCACCCACCCATGGAATGGTGAGAAAGTTTTTGTTGGTATGACAGCTCAACCAGCTTGGTTAATTGCTGAAATTCCATCATTAAATGGTTTATACATTGAGGCTTGGGTACATGAAGTTGATTATAAGAACCTGGTATTAAACCAAGCCGCAAAATTAACGCTTGATGCTTTTCCTCTAACGCCCTTAACGGCTCAGTTAACAGAAATATCGACTCAGCCTGAAGAAAGAAAGGAGTGGGGCAGTGATGTTTATTACCGCGCACTGTTTGAATTTGAACGAGATGAAAGTATTACCTTATTGCCAGGGATGAGCGTGCAATTAGAGTTTAAGGGAGATGATAGTGAATAAAATACTTATAGTGTGCTTGTTGAGTCTGTTGCAAGCATGTCAGCCTGCTCCAACAGAAACTGTAAAACAAGAAAAAGTAGAAGTGATTGTTTCAGCCAGTGGGGAGTTAGAATCTAAACAAACAGCGGTTATTGCTCCCCCTTCGGTTAGACGTATGTGGCAATACCAGATCAAGTTTTTATTACCAGAGAATACTCGAGTAAAGAAGGGAGAAATGATTGTCTCTTTTGATGCTAAAAAAATTACAGAGCGCCTTGTCGATAAACAGTCGGCATTAAATCGCGCACAAAAAGAACTCGATAATAAAGAAATTAAAGAAGTAGCGGCCGAGCAAGAATTAGTACTAAAGGTTGCTGAAAAACAAATGGAATTTGAAAAGGCACAACGAAAGGCGGAAATTGTTGATAATAGCCGTTCAGAAAATGACAGAAAGAAAGCCGGAATAGATTTTATTATCGCTGAAAATGACTTGTTTCTTGCGAAAGAAAAATTAAACTTTCATCGCAGTAATAAAGCACTTAATTTAAAGCTAGCCCGCGGGAAAGTTAATCGTTTAAGTACGGAAATAAAGGGGCTAAATAAAGATGTTGCTCGTTTAAAAGTCAAAGCACCCATTGATGGCATGGTCATTTATAGATCTAATTGGCAAGGAGAAAAACCAGCCGTTGGGGAAAGTGTGCAATTTGGTCAGCCCATTATTGAACTTGCAGTGGTTGAAAATATGCAACTAAAAGCACAAATTGCTGAACCAGATAGTGGAAAAGTGAAATTAGGGCAAAAAGTAAAAGTCACCTTAGATGGTACACAAGAATTAGTTTTTCAAGGAAAGGTTGTTAGCCTTGGACGAGTTTTTCGTGATAAATCTTTTCAGGATAAACGCAGAATATTTGATGCAATTATCGAGTTTGATAGCACTGATACTGCGGTTATGAGACCGGGTATGACAGCTCGTGTAGAGGTGGTTACTCAGGTATTAGATGATGCCTTAATATTATCGTCATCGGCAATAAAGCACGTTGATGGCAAGAATATTGTGACTTTGACTAGTATGGTGGGTGATAAACAGACAGAAATTGAAGTAGCGCATGTTATTGGTAATAAAGTGGTTATAGACAAAGGCTTATCTCAAGGGGATGTGGTTGCATTATGAAAAAATTAATCCCCATATTCGTCTTATGGCTAGGTTTATTAGGTTGTGATGATAGTAAAACAGCGCCGCTTCTATACCAAGTAAAGAAACAGTCGTTTTCCGTTGATGTGCCAGCTAAAGGAAAACTTTTTGCGGCTAAAGCAACTGTGATTAGTGCACCTATGGGCAGAATGGGTGCGCAAAACATTGCTTGGTTAGCTCCTGAGTTTTCCATAGTAAAAAAAGGTGATGTTATTGCGCGTTTAGATGCTGAAGCAATGCAAATAAAAAGCCGTAATAAAGAAGCTGAAATAGCAATGACTCAGCAAGATATTATTGAAAAAACAGGTTTGCTCAATAAAGAGCTGGACGCGATAAATAAAGATATCGGTATTGTTGGGCAGGAGAAGTTATTTGCCGAGCAGTTTTCTATCGATGATGTTCGAATTCGCTCAAAATTAGAGATACTTGATTCGCTGCAAAATACTGCCTATCTAGGTTCAAAACAAGAATACTTGCACTGGAAGAACGATAGTTTTAGTGAAAGCTCTGCAGGTGATATGGGTTTACTTGAAATGAAACAACAGCAACACGAAAGTAAACTTAAACAACTAGCTGATAGTTTAAATCAATTAGAAATTATTGCACCCCATGATGGTTTATTAGCTTACAAAACTAACTGGCGTGGAGAAAAACCTCGTACTGGTCAATCTTTGTGGCCTGGACAAAAGCTTGCGGAACTCCCTGATATCAATGAAATGAAAGCGAAGCTTTTTGTCGTAGAAAGCGAAGCTATTGATTTAGTTGCTGGCCAAGCGGTTAATTTATATTTGTATGCTCATGTTGATAAACCTTTTGTTGGTGTGATTGAAAATGTTGCCCCGTTTCCAAAGTCTATTAAACGGGGAGAGCCGCAGAAGTTCTTCGAAATTATTGTCACTTTAGCTAAGCAAAATATTGAGTTGTTCGTTCCTGGGCGAAAACTGCAAGCAAAAATATCTGTGGAAACAGCACAAGAAAAACTCATCGTGCCGTTGCAGTCTGTATTTACCAAGGATAACCAGTCTTATGTTTATCTCTATGAAAATAATGATTATAAAATGGTTAATGTCACATTAGGGCAAGCAAGCCTTAGTCATGTAGAAATTGTCAAAGGACTTGTTGTAGGGCAACAGATTTCATTAACCAATATGGAGCAAAGTTAAATGAAATTTATTGATATATTTGCCGATACTTTTTCCGAGCTTGCTCAGCATAAATTACGTACTTTACTAACTTTGTTAGGCATGATTTTTGGTGTAGGTGCGGTAATCGCAATGCTTAATATTGGTGAAGGTGCTGAGCGTGAAGCGTTGAAAATGATCGATACCATGGGTTTACATAACTTAATTATTGAAGCAAAAACTTTTGAAGATAAAGAACTAAAAGAGCAGCGTAAACATTCAGCAGGTTTAACCATTCGTGATGGTGAAATTAGCCAGCGCTCTCTACCTTTTGTTGAAAGCTTTAGCGCACAAAAACTTGTTGATACCTACAGTATTTTTAGTGCTCAAGGTAAAAGTGATGGTGAAGCAATGGGGGTCAGCCCAAGTTTTTTTGAATTATCAAAATTTAATATAGCAAAGGGAAGATTACTAAATGAGAAAGATGACTTATCATTTTCTCAAGTAGCATTGTTAGGTTCAACTACGGCGAAACAACTCTTTCCTTTAGGCGGAGCCTTAGGCCAAAATATTAAAATTAATCACATTTGGTTTAAAGTCGTTGGTGTTTTAAATGCACCATTTCTAAAAAAAGAAGAATTTCAAGGCATTAAGCTGGGTGGTGATCAGCATCGAGTTTTTATTCCGCTTAAAACCGCCATTCATAAATTTCCGAGTAAAAATTTAATCAGTGAAGTCAGTAGTATTAAATTAAAGCTCAACGGTTCTGTTGATCCTATTGCAGCAGCTAAGGCGATAACACATTTACTTGATCGACGTCATAATGAAGTAGATGATTATGAATTGGTTATTCCTGCTGCATTACTTGCTCAACAAAAGCAAACCCAACAAATTTTTAATATTGTTATGTCTTGTGTTGCAGGTATTTCTTTATTGGTTGGTGGCATAGGTATTATGAATATTATGCTTGCCACTGTGCTCGAACGTACTAAGGAAATAGGCTTGCTACGAGCAGTTGGTGCCACTCAAAAAGATATTCAAGTTCAGTTCATCGCTGAAAGTTTTACTATCTCAATACTCGGCGGTATTTTAGGTGTGGTATTCGGTATATTGCTTTCTGAATTGATTTCAATATATTCGCAATGGGCAGTGTCATGGTCAATTAGCGCTATTATCTTATCTTTTAGCATATGTGCCATGGTTGGATTAACGTTTGGCGTTTATCCGGCAATTAAAGCATCAAAACTTGATCCAATCGATGCATTGCAAAGTGATTAGTAGGTATCAGTGGATAGGTAAATTTAGTTTAGTGCTATAGTTTACTATACCTTTTTTATAAATATGAGAGAGGTACATTTGATATTGCTTTGTAGTTATTAGAGTTACTATATGTATAATTTAACTAAGTATTTCTTTTTTTTATTACTTTACATACCTAGTATTTGCTCGTTTTCATTTGAAGAGAAAAAGCTAGATTTTTATGATTTATCATTAAGTTCATTAATGAGTATGAAGGTGGTAACAGCCAGCGGCATTGAAGAGTCGTTAACTGATGCACCAGCGGCAATGGTTGTTATCGAAGCAATTGATTTTAAAAAACGTGGCTATACGAGTTTAGTTGATGTTCTTGCTGATTTGCCCGGCTTTGATAGTGTTATTTCTGGTGGCACTACCCACCTAACTTTTTATCAAAGAGGTTATCGCACTCCCGTTTCAAGTCGCACACTTTTTATGGTAAATGGTGTGGTTGAAAATCACCTATGGAGTCAAAATGCGGTAGTTAGCCGTCAATATCCCATTTCAAATATTACCCGAGTTGAAGTGCTATACGGGCCAGCATCAGTTCGTTATGGGCCTAATGCTTTTCTGGGAGTCATTAATATAATTACAAAAGATGCCAGTGAGTTTATTGAAAATCAGCATGAAATAACAGCTAGAGCAGAGCTAGGAAGTTGGCTTTCTAAGGGCGTTGAAATATCGGCTAATGGACGTTTTAGTGATTTTCGTTATAGTTTATCTGCTCGAACCTTTATAAGTGACGAAGAGGACTTATCAAAGCGTTGGGGATTTTTAAATAACGATTTATATCAAAGTGAATCCATTTGGGGGCCAATACGTACTTTAAGTAGTCATGGAGAAAAACTGGATCACTATGCGGATCCAACGGATGATCGTGGAATTCTTGCTGATGTGACGTATAAAAATTGGAAGTTAGGGTTAATACATTGGAAAGTCGATGAAGGATATGGCGCAAGGTACGCCGCAGATAGAGGACAAGCAAACGGTTCATGGAAAAAGAATGCAAATCAATATTACCTCGAGCATCAAAATAAAATTAACAAACAATTGCAAATAAAAAGTTTTGCACTGTATCGAGATAATCGTATTTGGGGGAGTTGGGCTGAAGCTGAACCTGATCCACGAGAAAATATGAATGATTATTCTCTAATTAGCTTTACCCAGTGGAATACCACCAGTGATGCTATTGAATTTAAGCAAGATGCTGAATATCAGTTAAATGATCAATGGAAGGTATTGACAGGCTGGCGTTATAAAAAAAACGATGTGACCAAAGCTTATGATATTCCCGGGTATTGGCAGGGAGCGTACAGTTCTACAACGCCTGTATCAGATTTAGGACCTTATGGCTTGGGAGCCGCAATTTTTCATAGTTCAGATGATGCGTATACTTTTAGCGCTTATCCATTAAGTGATGTGCCGGCGAACAATCGACAAAAATTTAATGATAAAGGTATCTATCTAGGGGGAATTTATGATGCATTTCCTTGGATCTTTAACTTTGGTTTAAGGTTCGATGATAATAGTCTTTGGGGGAATTCGTTAAACCCGCGCCTAGCAACAATCTATAAGCTCGCAAATAAAAAAACCGTGATTAAGCTCATTTATGGAGAAGCATTTCAAGAACCTTCTGCAGAACAGTTATATGGAGGATGGAGTGGCAGAAAATCGAACTTAGCCTTATCCCCTGAAACTGCAAAAAATACGGAACTAATTTTAATGCACCAAGACAAGTTTTGGTTACATGAATTATCAGTGTATGCAGCTTCTTATAAAAATGTGATTCGCGAGTCGGCAATAAATGATGGTGCTAGAAATATCTGGGGAATTGAATATCGAGGTAGGTTTGAGTCGCCAAATTTTATTAATGATCACGATAAAATAACTGGGAATGTTTATTACACCTATACGGACTCGCAATCTGATCGTCGTTATGATCATGACCTTGGGGAATGGCAGAACGGTAGTACAGTGGTTGGTGATATTGCTCCACATAAAATAAATGCTTCGGTATATTTACCGCTAAATAAAAAAGTGGGCATCAATATTAAGGGAAACTATTATTCTCCCACTGATTTATATTCGCGTAATCCGTTATCGGAACAAGGTATTAAACTTGGCTCTCGAGTTATCTTTGATTTAGCGATTAATTATACTAGCCAATATTACAACATCAGCTTGAAAGTAAATAACCTATTTGATCATCAAAATATGTTGCCTGGTATAAAAGCTGCAGATTCAGGTAACGACTTTACTCAACGTAGTCAAGGTTTTAACAACTCTTTGATCCCTCAATCTAGTCGCTCATTCTGGCTCACTTTCGAGTATAAATATTAACATTTTGTTGAATTAAACGCATAATTAAAACGCTTGTTTAAATTATTTGCAATTAAAGATCTTTCAAGGCACACTCTGTCGTCTATTATTAATAAAACTAATAATTTAATAACTCATTTTTAGCCCCATTAAACGAGGAAACTAGGCATGTTATTTCAAGGTCAAAACCTTTCTGCCGAATTACTGGATGAAGGCATTGTTGAATTTAAATTCGACGCAAAAGGTTCAGTGAACAAATTCGATCAACAAACTTTCAAAGAATATATTGAAGTGGTTGCCGCTATTAACAATTGCACGGAAGCTAAAGGTGTTTTAGTAACATCAGGTAAATCTAGCTTTATTGTTGGTGCAGACATCACTGAATTTTTAGAGATGTTTAAGCTGCCGGTTGACGAGTTAACTCCTTGGATCAAAGGCGGCTCTGATGTTTTTGATTCATTTGAAGATATCAAAGTACCAACTGTTATTGCTATTAATGGTTTTGCATTAGGTGGCGGTTGTGAAATGACATTAGCTTGTGATTATCGTATTGCTGATACCACGTGTTCAATTGGCTTACCTGAAGTAAAACTAGGTCTTATTCCGGGTTTTGGTGGCACGGTGCGTTTACCTCGTGTTATCGGTGCTGACAACGCGGTTGAGTGGATGTCTACAGGCAAAGCATTTAAACCAGATCAAGCAATGGCTGTTGGTTTACTTGACGCAGTTGTGGCACCTGAGCATTTACGTGAAGCAGCTATTAATATGCTTAAACAAGCAATGGTTGGAAAATTAGACTGGCAAGCAAAACGTCAAATGAAGCTTGAACCATTAAAGCTTAGTCCTGTTGAAACTATTATGACCTTCAATACCTGCAAAGGTATGATCGCTGCAAAAGCGGGTAAACACTATCCAGCACCAATGATGATGGTGAAAACGATTGAAGCCGCTGCTTCTTTAGGCAGAACAGAAGCTATGCTGATTGAAAATGCTAACTTTGCCCAATTAGCTAAAACTGATGCTGCTACAGCGCAAATCGGTTTATTTATGGCTGACCAAGTGGTTAAAGGGAAAGCGAAGAAAGCCGCTAAAATGGCGACTAAAAAAGTTACTAAGGCTGCTGTTTTAGGTGCTGGGATTATGGGAGGTGGTATTGCTTACCAGTCTGCTTATAAAGGCACACCAATCATCATGAAAGATATTAATGATGCAGCACTTGATTTAGGCCTAACTACTGCCGCAGGGATTTTAACTAAACAAGTTGAACGTGGCCGTATGAACGCGAAAAAAATGGCTGGAGTACTAAATAACATCACACCAACACTGAGCTACGATAGTGTAAAAGGTGTTGACGTTGTTGTTGAAGCGGTTGTTGAGAACCCTAAAGTGAAAGGTATAGTATTAGCTGAAGTTGAGAACTATCTTGATGATGATGCTATTTTAACCTCAAATACCTCTACTATTTCTATCGACTTATTAGCACAAAGCGTCAAACGTCCAGAAAATTTCTGTGGTATGCATTTTTTCAACCCGGTAAATAGAATGCCATTGGTTGAGATTATTCGAGGCAAGGCAACGTCAGACGAAACCATTGCTGCTGTTGTTGCTTATGCGGCTAAAATGGGTAAATCACCAATCGTGGTTAACGACTGTCCTGGCTTTTATATCAACCGTGTTTTATTCCCATACTTTGCTGGCTTCAGTCAATTAATGCTTGAAGGTGTTGATTTTAAAGTTGTAGATAAAGTAATGGAAAAGCAATTTGGTTGGCCAATGGGTCCTGCATACTTGCTTGATGTTGTTGGTGTTGATACGGCGGATCATTGTACAGGCGTTATGTCTTCTGGTTTCCCAACGCGTATGGCAAAAATTGAAAACGACCCAGTAAGCACCTTATATGCAAACGATCGTTTAGGTCAGAAAAACGCCAAAGGCTTCTATGACCATGGTAAAGACAAACGTGGCAGACCAACAAAAATTGCCTCACCACAGGCTTATGAATTATTCAAAGGCACTTGTGCCGATGTAAAAGAATTTACCCCTGAAGAAATTATTGCTCGGTTAATGATCCCTATGGTGAATGAAGTTGTGCGCTGTTTAGAAGAAGGTGTTGTTGATACTGCTGCCGAAGCTGATATGGGCTTAATTTACGGTATTGGATTCCCGCCATTTAGAGGTGGTGCAATTCGTTACTTAGAAACATTAGGTTTGGATAACTTTATTGCCATGGCTGATAAATATGCTCATTTAGGTGAAATTTATCAGGTAACTGATGGGTTACGTGACATGGCGAAATCAGGCAAATCTTATTTTAAAACTGACGTGAAAACAGCATAAGCTAAGGAGAAAATCATGAAAGATGTAGTTATTGTAGATTGTATTCGTACACCAATGGGACGCTCTAAAGCTGGCGTTTTCCGTAATGTTCGTGCTGAAGGTTTATCCGCACATTTAATGCAGCAACTCCTTGTTCGTAACCCGAACTTAGATCCTGCATTAATCGAAGATATTATTTGGGGTAATGTTAAGCAAACCAAAGAGCAAGGTTTTAATATTGCACGTAATGCACAACTATTAACCAGTATTCCAAAAACCGTTGGCGCAGTAACTGTTAACCGCTTATGTGGTTCATCAATGCAAGCGTTGCATGATGCAACAACCAATATTATGTGTGGCCAAGGTGATATATTCATCGTAGGTGGTGTTGAGCACATGGGACACGTTCCTATGATGTACGATGTTGATTTTGACCCAGCATTGAGCAAAACAATTTCTCGTGCCGCCGGTAACATGGGCTTAACTGCAGAGCTACTTGGTAAGCAACATGGCATTACGCGTGAACAACAAGATGCGTTTGCTGCTCGTTCGCATCAAAAAGCATATGAAGCACAGCTTGCTGGTCGTTGGGACAACGAAATTGTTGCTACCCAAGGCCATGATGCGATGGGCGCGTTAACGCTTATTGAACATGATGAAGTTATTCGTCCAGAAACTACGGTTGAAACCCTTGCAGGTTTACGTCCGGTATTTGATCCAGTAAACGGTACAGTAACCGCAGGTACTTCATCAGCGCTATCTGATGGTGCTTCAGCCATGTTAGTTATGTCAGCAGAGCGAGCAAAAGAGTTAGGCTTAACCCCACGTGCTAAAATTCGTGGTATGGCAGTAGCAGGTTGTGATCCATCAACCATGGGCTTTGGCCCTGTTCCTGCAACAAAGAAAGCATTGCAACGTGCAGGTTTATCTTTAGCAGATATTGAATTAGCAGAGTTTAACGAAGCGTTTGCTGCTCAAGCATTGTCATGTGTTAAATCATTAGGTTTAGAAGATCGCGCTGAAGATATGATCAACTTAAACGGTGGTGCTATTGCATTAGGTCATCCACTAGGTTGCTCTGGTTCACGTATCACAGGTACATTGTTGAACTTAATGGAAGGCCAAGATGTAAACTTAGGTTTAGCCACTATGTGTATCGGTTTAGGTCAAGGAATTGCGACGGTAATTGAACGCGTTTAGTATTTAATATTAAATGACATTAAAAGGCTCACTTCGGTGAGTTTTTTTATGTCTTAAAAAAGAAAATAATATTGAAAACGATAAAGGCCTGTAGATGTAAAACGTTATACATACTAAGTAGAGTAGTACATAGTAGCAGTGTCTAAACCCCAACAGGCCATATACTTTTAATGAAAAATTGGAAAATTGTACCCTATAACTCTACTGTTGCTCGATTTGTACAATGTTATTGGTTTTTAGAAAAAGAGCCACATGATGGCGGTAATCATTATCCTAAACTGAACCCCGATCCATCTGGTACGTTAATTCTTTCACCATCGAATCAGCCTTATTTGTATAAAAACTTGCTAAATAGTTTCAAAGGTGTCGGAAATCATTGGATTTTCCCGAACAGTCAAATGCTAGAACTAGATCATTCTAACCCGTTTACTATTATCGGTATAAAATTTCATATTGGGGCATTGTATTCTTTAGATATACCTCCTAAACGGCCTGTTATAGATGAAATTCATTCAGCCGATGTTGTTACTATGTTGAAGGTAGAGCAGTTTAATGAGGGTAAACTCATTCAATTAGCCCAAATAAATCCACAAGACTGCATTGAGGCATTAGATGATTTACTTTTTAATTGGCTCTCTAAATTTAAGCTAAATAAGCACAGTGAATTATGTCGTAGAGCTGTACCACTGTTAAACAATTCCGTGATTGCTAAGTTAGGGGGGGAATTACATTGTTCACAACGAACCGTTGAACGTATTTTTTCTCGTGCAACGGGCTTTACTCTCAAGCAGTGTCAATCAATGAATAAGTTAGAGAAGATGTTAGAGCATCTTTCTCAACTTGATGAAGCAGCAATTGACTGGCTTAGAATCGTTGACGAGTTTGATTTTAGTGATCAGCCTCATTTAATTCGTTACCTTAAAAGTTTTATCGGCTTAACGCCGAACGAATATGCCAATGAACGTCATTTGACTATTGATATTTATGGTAACTTTGAATCTTCCTAATACTGTCGCTTTTATTCAATACATATTTCAGTCAACTTAATATCATTGCTCCAAACGTTATATAAACATTTTTACAATGATAAGAGGCAAAATGGTGATGAATATAAATATTAGACAATATCTAAAGTGCGACTTAGATGATTTACTAACAGCATGGGAAGGAGCATCTAGATTGGCTCACCCATTTATGAAAGATGACTTTTTTGAACAAGAACGGAAAAATATTCCTGAAATTTATCTTCCGAATGCTGACACTAGAGTCATCCTTATTGACAATAAAGTCGTGGGATTTATTGCGTTGATTGCCTCTGAAGTAGATTGTGAAATTGGTGGTTTGTTTGTTGAACCTCATTATCATGGACTGGGATTAGGAAGTGCCTTGGTTGATAAAGCTAAATCAATTCATCCCAATTTGGTTGTTAAAGTTTTTAAGGGAAATACGATTGGCCAACAGTTTTACCAACGATATGGTTTCAAGTATGTCAAAGAATTAGTATGGGAAGAAACAGGGGATGTACTTTTAGAATTAGCTTTAACGTAATAGCGAGTAAGCAATTAAATTTAATTATATGTAATAAATCTTAAACTTTGCCGACTATTGCGGTGGTATTAATTTTTATTGAAGGTATTCATGCGTACATCAGCTAAAAAACGTCTGCAATTTTTCACCGTTGCCATTACTGTTTATATATTGGGTTTTCAACTTATTCCTGAAAATATGAATCTTGATGGCAATGTTCAATCGCTCATACCCCTTATCCTTGCGGTAGTTGGCTATTTTGTGTTCTTACCTATTTTGCACTGGTTTTGGGTGATAAAAGCGGGAAAACAAAAAGCGTGGAAGGTTATCTTAATTCTTTCATTAAGCAGCGTTTGCGCCCGATATAGTTTTCCTGAAAATATTGCTCAATATTTCGAGTTCATCATGTACCTTCGTTACCCCATTATTGCAGTATTGTTGATCGTTGAGCTTTATTTAATGGTAATGATCGTTAAAGGTTTATGGCAAGCAAGAAACCTGTCGGGTGACCCGCGTATTCATGTAGTAGAGAAATATAAAGATGATGAAAAAAAATTATCATTAGCGCTACCTATGTCGTGGGAACCAGCTAGTTGGTATTACGCTATTCCTAAATTTTCACGTCAGCATACACAAACAATATGCCGATTAGTAACACGCTCTATGTTGGTCACTCATTGGTTAACACTTATTGGCGGATGTTTTTTTGTTGGCAGTTTAAGTTATTATTTACTGGTAGATTGGAGTGAAATTGCTGCGCTCATTCTTGCTAGCATTTCATTTTATACCGTGATTTTTGTTACTGCTAATCATCGTGTGGCAAAAAACTATAGTGTTTATCTTTGTGGTGATAAGTTAGTTATTAACAATGCCTTTATGAGTTTTATGATTATTAATACACAAAATATCACTTCAGTGAATCAAGGTAAATGGTATAAAGCTGATGATAAAGAGCAGCTAATGTTGGGCAAAGGTGATACTGCCAATATCGAGTTGTGTTTTAGTGAAGAGCAAACCTACTTGGCGACAATGGGACAATTTCCTGAGCAAGTTTCCAAGCTATGGTTGCATGTTGATCAGCCAACAGAACTGGTTAATCAACTAACATATAAATAGGCATTTTTACGTGTTTTTTATTTGGTAATAAGCCACTTGGCATTCAAAGAGAGGATCGATATGTAGGTATGTTTTGACATATGACATACCGATTTTCTTCATCACACCAATTGAGCCTAAGTTATCTTCATCAGCAATAGCGCTGAAGGCTTGATATGTTGGGGTTAGAGCAAAGACATTTTTAATCTGTTGAGCTGCTTCGCTAGCATAACCCTTGCCCCAAAATTTTTGGAAGAAGCGCCAGCCCAACTCTAAATTATTAAATTCGGTTGAATCAGAAAAAAAGCCCATGGGACGAACCAATACCCAGCCAATATACTCGTTTGAGTCAGCAATGTTTACTTGCCAAATGCCCCAGCCTTTATTTGAATCACGATACTTTTCCATGCGAGGAATAAATACACTTTTTATGTGCTCACGGGAAGATATTTCGCCGTCGGTTAGATATTTCATTACCTCAGGATCTTGATCTAATAAATAAAACAATTCAGCATCAGCAGAGTCCATTAAGCGGTAAGAGAGTCGAGCAGAGTTTTTTATTTCCATGATTATCCTTTTATTATAAGTATGAATAGCAGAGGGGGTCGTTCTTTGCCATCCATGGCATCACGACATTCCGTTCATCCTGAACATCAGAATGCTCAGCAAAGACTGAGCATTCCATTATTATTAAACTTATTATTATGCGTTTAAGCAAGTGACTCTTGTAATGGTGGTACGACTTGTTTTTTGCGTGAAAGTACACCATCTAACCACACTTTTCCATCAACGGTTGCTTTACCGTAAGCTTTTTCGGTTAAGTTGGCATTGTCGCTGATCACCAACATTTCAGAGCCTTCTTTCATGATGTCAGTCAGCAATAATAATACCGTATGACGATTACCTTCGGCTTTTAATTTAGCAATATCAGCAACTAAATCAGGCTTCATTTCATCAAATATCGCAAGGTCGAGTACTTCTAATTGACCAATACCAACTAAGTTACCGTTCATGTCGAAGTCTTTAAAATCACGTAAAACTAAATCACGAATCGGCGTACCTATTACGGCTGATTTTACTTCAAACATTTCCATGCCTAACGCTTTTGGATCTTCAATACCAGCAATTTCAGCTAATGCTTCAACACATTTAATATCCGCTGTGGTACAAGTTGGTGATTTAAAAATTACAGTGTCAGATAAAATAGCACACATCATTGCACCCGCAATGTTCTTAGGAATTTCAACATTATGAAAATCGTACATCATTTTAATAATGGTATTAGTACAACCTACAGGGCGAACCCAAATCTCTAGCGGTGTAGACGTAGTAATATCGCCTAATTTGTGATGATCGATAATACCTAATATCGTTGCGTCATCAATATCGTCAGGACCTTGAGTGCGCTCTGAGTGGTCAACAATATATAAACTCTCACCCGCATAGCTGGTTTTAAGTTCAGGTTGTTCAAAACCAAATTTTTCTAAAATAAATAACGTTTCAGGAGAAAGTTCACCTAAACGTGCTGGTACGGTTTCTTCCCCTAAGGTCGTTTTTAAGTAAGAAAGGGCAATGGCTGAACAGATCGAGTCTGAATCAGGGATTTTGTGTCCAACAACGTAATGTGGCATAAAGTTCTCTTAAGCAGTAATAGATAAATAAATTTCAATGAAAGTATTTTAACAAAAATTTGCAGATAAAAAAAAGCTACTTTTGTATAAGTAGCTTTCTATTGCTTATATAACGCTAATTGGCTTTATTTATAGTAAGCCAAACACGCCTCAACTTCGTTTTTAGAGCCCATAATAACTTCAACACGCTGATGAATACTATCAGGTTCCATCTCCATAATACGACCTTTGCTCGTCATGGCTAAGCCACCTGCTTGTTCAATTAAAAAGCTCATTGGATTGGCTTCATACATTAAACGTAACTTATAAGGTTGGTCAGGTTTTCTGCTGTCTGCAGGGTAAGTGAAAAGTCCACCACGACAAAGAACACGATGAATATCACCAACCATTGCCGCTATCCAACGCATGTTGAAATTTTTACCACGAGGGCCAGTATCACCGGCAATCAAGTCGCTAATGTAGTTTTGCATTGGCGCTTGCCAAAATCGTTGGTTCGACATGTTGATAGCAAATTCTTGTGTATCAGCAGGTACTTGTACATTACGCTCAACTAATAAGTAGCCACCATGTGTTCTATCTAATACGTAGAAATGTGTACCACTCCCTGTGGTCATTACCAACATGGTTGATGGGCCGTATAATACATAACCGGCACATACTTGACTGTCACCCTTTTGTTTGAACATATCTGCATCATCAGCAGCCATATCTTCTGGTGCTTTATGGATAGAGAAAATAGTACCAATAAGTGAATTGATATCAATATTTGAACTGCCATCTAGCGGATCAAATGAAACAATATATCTGCCGTTTTCATCACCTGCAACCGAGGTATCTTCTTCTTCTGACGAAATGGCTTTAACAAACCCAGACTCTAATAAAATATCTTTAAATAGTTCATTAGCCACTACATCAAGTTTTTTTTGTACTTCACCTTGAATGTTTTCATCCAAAGTTGAACCCATTAAACCACCTAAGTGCGCTTGGCTGACACGAAATGATATTTCTTTTGTTGCCGCTAATATGGTTTTTATTAGGGAAATTAAGTCTAATGGCACATTATCTTCACGTAAAGCTGGGGCTAGTCGTTGCATTGTTTTACCTAATTTTTAGCGAATCACTCGTTTTTGAGTGAATTGTATATTATATTTGTTTTGCTTTTTCGAACGATACTATAACCGTAATAACAAAAAAGCAGATGCGTAAAGGTGAAAGCTTAGCTTAATTTTTTATTTGCTAACTATTTAATGTTTACTTTCGCCGCAATTATAACAATAAAGTACTAGTTTTCTGTAGTGATATAAGAAGGAAAATAAATGAAATTTCTTAGAAGTGTATTTTTATTACTAACATGCAGTGTTTTTTCGCTACATGCGGCAACAAATTTTGATGATTTTATCAAAGATAAACAACTTCACTCTGGTTATTATTCTTTTTATTATGATGAAAGTAATGGCAAAGTGTATCTTGAAATAGATAAGTTCAACAAAGATTTTCTTTTTCAAAGTAGCTTGCCACATGGTGTTGGCTCTAACGATATTGGTCTTGATCGTGGGCAGTTAGGTGCTGGCCGATTAGTACGGTTTGAACGTGTAGGCGATAAAGTTTTTCTACGTCAATTGAATCCATATTATCGCGCAAACAGTGATAACCAGCTAGAGAAACAAGCGGTTGAAGAAGCGTTTGCTAGCTCGATTCTTTGGGGGTTTAAAGTAGTTAGTGTGAGTGAAGATGCTAATACTGATGGCAAAAGTAAAAAAGTACTGATTGATTACACGCCTTTTTTATTATCAGATATTCATAATCTTGCTGAAAAACTAAAAAATAGAAAACAAGGCAACTTTAAAATAGATGCCAGTCGTAGTGGTTATTACGCTAAACGTTCAAAAGCTTTTCCTGAAAATACTGAGCTTGAAGCCACAGTGACTTATAAAGGCACTGGTGCGGGACAATATTTGCGTTCAGTGACACCTGATTCTCATGCCATCACGGTTAATCTACATCATTCATTGATTAAATTACCGGATAACAACTATCAAGTACGCAGTTTCCATCCATACAGTGGTTTTTGGTCAAACAGTTATGCTGATTATGCGAGCGATATTGATCAGCCATTAATTAAGCGTAATATTCCTCGTCATCGTTTGGCAAAGAAAAATCCAAATGAAAAAATTAGTGAGGCGGTTGAACCGATTATTTACTACCTAGATGCGGGGGTGCCTGAGCCGATAAAAAGCGCTTTACTTGATGGTGCGCGTTGGTGGGATCAAGCATTTTCAGCCATTGGTTATAAAAATGCGTTTCAAGTGAAAATATTACCTGTTGATGCTGATCCTATGGATGTGCGTTATAACGTTATTCAATGGGTGCATCGAGCAACTCGTGGTTGGTCTTATGGTGCATCAGTAACAGATCCTCGCACCGGAGAAATATTAAAAGGTCATGTAACCCTAGGATCTTTACGTGTTCGTCAAGACTACCTAATTGCTTTGGGTTTAACTTCTCCGTTTAAATCCCAAGACACTGATACCAGTGAAATGAAATCGATGGCGCTGGCTCGAATTCGTCAATTAGCAGCTCATGAAGTTGGCCATACGTTAGGTATTGCTCATAACTTTGCTGCTAGTGTAAATGACCGTGCTTCGGTGATGGATTATCCGCACCCTTTAATTACTTTGAACAACAGTGAAATTGATTTATCAAACGCCTATGCCAAAGATATTGGCATTTGGGATAAACATGTTATCGCTTATGGTTATGCCGATGTACCTGAAAAGCAAGAAGCAGAGTTCCTAGCGAACGTACTTAAAACCGCTCAGGCACAAGGTTTACAATATGTGTCGGATCCTGATGCTCGACCTCGTTCAGGCGGCCATGCGACTGGACACTTATGGGATAATGGTGAAAATGCAGCTGATGAGTTGAAGCGAGTGCTACAAGTACGAGAAAAGGCTTTGTCTGATTTTGGTATTAATAGTATACCTGTTGGACAACCACTGGCTGAGATAGAGAAAGTATTGGTTCCTATCTATAACTTTCATCGTTTTCAAGTAGAAGCAGCTGCCAAGTTGATTGCCGGTATTGACTATGGTTATCAAGTACGAGAACTTAATTTCATTAATCAATTAAAAGTAGTTTCTGGCGATAAGCAACATCAAGCATTACAGGCGTTGCTATCAACATTGACCGTTGAAGTGCTGACAATACCTGAGCATATTAGTGCGCTTATTCCGCCGAAAGCTTATGGCTATCGACGTGACAGAGAAAGCTTTACTAGTAGCACAGGGCTTACTTTTGATGGAATTTCAGCAGCACAAGCAAGTGCCAAGCATACCCTGTCGTTATTATTAAATAATCAACGATTGGCGCGTTTACAACAACAAGCAGTGCTTGATAGTGAGATTCCAAGTATTCATTTTTTATTGAAGGCCCTAACTAAATCGACTATTAAACAATCTGCTAAACAGGGTAGTGCCTTGTTGGTTCAACAACGAGTGAATCAGCAAGTGGTTGAGCAATTATTGGCGCTTTGGCATCAAAAAGACTTAGTTACAGAAGTGAGAGCTGAAGTTTATTTTGTGTTAAATGAGCTATCTAACTGGTTTGCTGACGATGGTCAATCTCGAAAATACAAAACATTGCATGCTCAATTTACTCTACTTGCCAGTCAAATAAATTATAGTTTGGCACATGGCAAATTAGTGACACCGGCATCAAGTATTAAAATGCCACCGGGTTCGCCGATTGGACAGGATGATTATTAACTTAACCGTGTAAAAAACTATGGAAAAGAGCTATGAATAAAAGTACAAGCGTCGGATTATTAGGTATTCCCTTTGATGATAACTCGTCTTTTGAGAGAGGTGCAGCAGCTGCTCCTGACTTAATTCGCTCGGTATTAACATCAGGCTCTTTAAATAGTGGAACGGAACTAGGTATTGATTTAAAAGATAATAGTAACTGGCTTGATTGTGGCAGTATAAACATTGTCGCAAAGGATAATTTTATTGAAAAAATCACTCAAGTCGTAGAGCCACTGCTTGCAAAAAATACTCGATTATTATCCTTAGGTGGAGATCACAGTATTAGTTATCCGCTATTAATGGCTTATCGACAATTTTTCCCTAAATTAACCATTTTACATATCGATGCTCATAGTGATTTATATGACTCTTTTAAAGGTAATAAATACGCTAATGCTTGCCCGTTTGCACGAGTAATGGAAGATGGTTTATGTGATCGTTTGATACAAGTTGGCATACGAACATTGAATCAACATCAACGAGATCAAGTAGATAAATTTGGTGTTGAATGCCACGAAATGAAAGACTGGCCACTACGCTCACCGCTTGAGTTTGAAGGGCCGGTTTACCTTTCTTTAGATATTGATGGTATTGATCCTGCTTTCGCTCCTGGTGTTTCGCATCGCGAGCCCGGTGGACTAACCGTTCGAGAGGTGATTAATATAATCCATCAGATCAATGCACCATTGGTTGGTGCTGATCTGGTTGAGTTTAATCCAAATAAAGATATTGATGACTCAACCGCTCAAGTAGCAGCAAAGCTAGTCAAAGAAATCGCTGGCAAGATGCTATTGAGTATCTAAGTATTTGCTTGGGTTGGATAATAGTTCTATTAACACATTAACATTATTACCAATTTGTTGTTCAATGCGTTCAGGAAATATTTCGGCTAATTTTTCTAAATCATCATATTGGGTATGCCAAATATTGCCCCAGTTCTTCTCGGTGCCTTTATCGCAAGCAGTTGCATTTTTTTCATCATAGCAGCTCCATAGCTGTTCAGACGTTGACTGAGAGAAACCATCATATCCGTTTCTACCGTTAATGGAAAAATTGGTTGATTCAACATAAGCAATAGGGATCCCTGCACAGGCAAAGCTGGCATGATCCGACCAAGATCCGGTTTCACCTTCAGGGTAGCCTGCATAATTAGGGTGAATTACATACTTGTTTTTATCGCCTAATGTATACACGGATGCGCTTAATAATGCATTACGAATAGAGGTTTCACTGGTATAGCTTTTATTTTTACATTGTCGGTAAGGGGTTGAGTGAGCGCTATGCACATAAACTTTATCGCCGCCAGCGATGGTATCGAAGTTAATCATCGCAACAATATTCTTGAGTTTATTCTTTTTTAATAAATTGGCAACATAGTAGTTTGAGCCTTGTAAGCCGACTTCTTCTGCACCAAAGGCGATAAATCGAATATTATAATGCTCAGATACCTTTTTGCTTAATGCTTGTGCGATAGCTAACATTGCAGCAACTCCAGCACCATTATCTATTGCCCCCATTGAACCTGTTTTCATCGCAGTAGAGTCATAATGAGCACCAAGGACGATAGTTGGCTTTGTTGTATCTCCCAATTCAGCAATAATATTGCTTGAGTAGCTATGTTCATTATTGATGCTAAAGGAGAACTTCTGAGTTTCAACTTGATAACCAAATTTTATAAACTGTTCTTTAATATAGTTAGCCGCTTGTTGCTCTTTATCAGTGCCAGCTTCTCGAGCACCAATGCCTTTAGCAGGAGAAACGAGTTGTTGAAGAAAGTAGTTTGCTTGCTCTGCATGATTTATGGTTGAAGGCTGAGTGGCTATTACTGACGATGAGAAAGCAAATAGCGAAGTTACAGTAAAAAAAATCGAAGATTTCATCTTAAAAAAAGGAGTCATATTTATCCTTATACCAAGTTCATTAAGTATCTTTTTACTCTGAGTTTGTCAGCGACTTGAGAGCAAATGAAATTGGGATTAGTATCAGGGAGGGATAGTATAAACATCATTCAAGTCTTAGCAACAGAGAAAATCAGTTACGAAATATTAGCAATAGAACTAATTGCTTGTTTATCAATATGTACCAAGTTTCTTCCTTCGTGTTTTGCCTGATAAAGGGCTTTATCTGCTAACTCAATAAGTTGTGTTGGTTTAGAGTCGACTTGAGGGTACATAGTACAGCCACCGATGCTAATTGATACAAATGGGCTTACATCAGAATCATTATGAGGAATATTTAATTGGCTAATTTCATTATGAATATGCTGTGCGATACTTTGCGGCTCGGTGGTTTCGGGTAAAACAACAGCAAATTCCTCTCCGCCATAACGAGCAATTAAATCACTTGGACGATTGACATGCTTTTGGATAGTTTTAGCAATGTATTTTAAACATTCATCTCCCTCAACATGCCCATAGTAATCATTGAATTGTTTAAAGTGGTCAATATCAATCATTAATAATGAAATAGCACTTTGATTTCTTATTGCTCTTATCCATTCTGCGGCTAAGAAATCATCGAAACAGCGGCGATTAGGGATATTGGTTAAGCCATCTGTTCGAGAAATATTATGCAGCTGCTGGTTGGCTCGATTAAGCTCTTTCGTTCTTTCATCCACTTTTTCTTCTAAGTCAGCATAGAGGTTAATGAGTTCATAACGTTTTATAATAATAACGTAAATGGGTAGCCCTAAGCTAAAAATGAATATTAACAAGGATGTATATGACAGCCATAGATTGGATAAATTAAAAGGCCCGTAATGTTGAGCGGTAGCAAAAGTGAAAATTAATGAACAAGCTAAAACAAAGGAAGTTGCCACGCGCATTGTTAAGTTAAGCGCAATTAACACCCCTAATGCAAATAACAAATACATAGCAGAATTGACTAAGTTCATGCTTAAAAACATAACGATGATGAAGCTACTGATTGCAATGTAATTCCACCCTTTATTTGTGCTTATATTCTTTTTGCTGAGCCAGCTAATAACAAAAGGCACAATAACAAAATAACCATGAAAGTCAGCTAACGTTCCTGTTAGCCAAATCCTCATCGTATCGTTTACCAGGTTATTAGTAGATATTTCGGTATAGCCACCTATAGAATAAATTATCGTTAATAATGCCATATTTAACATACTTGGAATGAGCGCAACTCTAACGACAAAATTAACGATAGTGCTGTTGTTAACCAATGATTGTTTAGTGATATACCTTTGATAAAGTTGGTATGATAATTTTGCTTGAATAAGCGTATTAACCGTAGCGGCTAAAGCGCCATATATGCAAGCTGTGATAATGGGGAATTGTGCAGATGAATCAATTAAGTAGGGAGTGTTGGCAACAAAAGAAGCGAGCCAAATGGCAGGTAAAATTGATTTTCCATAAATAATACATGCAGAAAGTGCTATACCCGAAGGTAACCAGATTAGAGAAATAGAACCTTCACCAATACCAGCAAAACGAATGCCTATCCAACCACTAACCGTATAAACGATAAAGACAAGTATGAGTTTGTGGATTGCTGGCATATGCCTCGTCCTTGACTGCGGAGTGATATACTAAAGAAGTATAGCAGTAGATATATATTCCATTGCTTTGACTAAATAAAAAACGGTGTAAACCGGAAGGAGGTCTACACCGTGGTGCTATTTGCACAAAATTGATGGTGATTTCTTTTGGGGATTATATAGCTTGTTTGAGTTTATTGATTTGATCTAGCTTGGGTTCTGTTGGTATTACCGTTGATTTTGAACGAGTAAGTACGACAACATTACCTGCCAAAATCACTAATAAACCAACAACGGTGTAGTTATTCCAACTAAAACCTTCCACTATGGTTGAAATAATCACAGCAACGGCAGGAAACATAACACTGGTATAAGATGCCTTGTGTGCTCCAATGTTATTTAATAAGGTCAAATAGCTAGCAAAAGCGATAATAGAGCCAAATATTGATAAATAAATTAAAGAGCTGATATAAGGCAGAGTATAGGAAAAGTTAAATGACTTGCCTTGTACGAGTAATAATATCGTCATAAATACACTGCCATAAAACATTCCCCATGCATTAGCCTGCATCATAGGAATATTCATCAGTTTATTTTTCATTGAAACCATATTTCCTGTTGAAGCGAATAAGGTGCCAACAAAACATAGCGTTAAACCAAGCAGAGTTTCACTGCCAAGTTTTGTATCGTTTATTTGCGGCCAAAACAAAATAATAATACCAGCCAAACCTAAAAATGAACCTATATAGGTTTTTTGAGTAATTTTAGTTTTAAACCAAATTCGCGCATTAATCACGTTCAAAAACATGATCATTGAGAAGGCTATTGAAGTAAGTGCTGAATTGATATGTTGCTGTGCAGAATAGAGAAAATAGTAATTGCAACCAAATAACGTTAAGCCAAATAATAAAAACTGCAGGTGGTGCTTAGCACGAAATTTCAGTGATAAATTCTTAAATCGACAATAAGCAAATAAAACTACTGCAGCTAAACCAAAGCGATAAACCAGCGATGCTTCAGGAGCAACATCACCGAGTTGATAATTAATGGCTATCCATGTTGTGCCCCATATAAATACAGTGATCACATATAAAAAAGTATTGTTCATGAAGGTTCCTTCATATAAACATTAAGAAGAAGCATGGTGTACTACCATGCTCATTTTCATTAATTGCATGCGCGTCTTGTTACTATTTCTTTAGTCGTTCTTGCAAGCGAAATTGATTGAGTTTCTTGAACAACAAGATTTTGCATCATATGTGTACTTGATAAAACAGTGATCCAGTTGCCGATGATTTTTTTGATGATATAGATGAAAGTCATGTTGTTCTCCTTTGAGTGTAATGAGCAATTTATTGCTTAGTTATAAAGTGATTTACTTTATGCATGGACAGTCTACTGAAATTTTGTTTTAATAACATGTACAAAAAAATGAAAATGCAACCTATACAGTTTTGGCTTGTAATTCTTATTAACAATGTACCTTGAGAAACTTACTTTTATGCGTTTATTAGATAAATCATCGCCAGAGTTTTTGTACCAACAAATAATAGATTTTGTTGAAAAGCAAGAGCAAAGTGGCGCGTTACGTGCCGGCGATAAATTGCCAAGTTTACGAAAATTGAGTCGGCAATTTGAAATTAGCGTACCTACTGTTAAACAAGCCTATATTGAACTTGAACGCCAAGGGACAATTTCTGCAAGACCACAGTCAGGTTATTATTTAAAAGCTAAACAAGCACGCACGCTAAAGCCAATGCGAGCAAAGTGGTCTTGTTGTGAGCCTGCTGAAGTATCATGTCGAAGTTTGATCGAACAAGTTTATGATGCTGTACATTTACCTGATTCAGTTGCTCTGGGTATCTCAAATCCGGTAAACGCTCATCCGCCAGATAAAGCCTTAGCGCGATTGATGCGCTCAGTATTAAGTAAAAATGCTGAAAAAGCGGTGAGTTATGGCCCAGTAAATGGCGATCCAAAATTAAGATTAAATCTTGCTTTTCGCTATCAAGAGCAAGGGGTTGCGATTAACCATGACGATATAATTATCACTAGTGGTGCGCAAGAAGCATTATCTATTGCACTTCAATGTGTTGCTCAGCGAGGTGATATTATTGCGGTTGAGTCACCTTGCTATTTTGGCTTAATCGAACTTATTGAAACCCTCGGAATGAAAGTCTTAGAAGTTTATACCTGTACAGAAGATGGTGTTTGTGTGGAAGACTTAGAAAAGGTGATCAGTAAACATCCAGTGAAAGCCTGTTTGTTTTCTACTGCTATCTCTAATCCATTAGGTTCGATGATGACCGATGAGCAACGTCAGCAAATGGTGACATTGCTTGAAAAACATGATATTCCGCTTATTGAAGATGAAGTATACAGTGATATATATTTTTCAGAAAAACGCCCTTTACCTGCTCAACTTTATTCAGAAAAAGGCTTAGTAATAACCTGCTCATCCTTTTCGAAAACTGCTGCACCGGGTTATCGCGTGGGTTGGTTGTTGCCGGGAAAATTTGAGGAAGCGGCTAAAAGGATTAAAAGGGCACAATCATGTTCAACGTCGATGTTACCGCAATGGACATTGACTGATTATATTATGAGTGGCGAATATGACCGACACCTTCATGTATTAAGAAAAACACTGCGTTATAATTGTGAACGTATGCGAGCACTGATTGCTGAGCATTTCCCCAGTGAAGTGTGCATTTCAAAACCACAAGGTGGCAGTGTATTGTGGGTGCGGTGTCGTTCTCATGTTGATACCAGTCATTTTTTCTCTACCGCCATTGAACAAGGGGTAAGTTTTGCTCCTGGGCAAATATTTTCACCAACCGGAAAATATAAAAACTTTATGCGTATCAGTTACGGGGTGCAGTGGAATGCAGGTGTTGAGCAAGCCATTGCAACTTTAGGGCGTTTAGTGAGTGATTATCCCGTTCCGGTAAGCAAAATATGAATAGCCAATCACTCAATATTTCACTTAAATATCTATTGCCCTTATTGGCATCCATTATCGCTGTTTCACCACTAGCGATTGATTTATATTTGCCGGCGATGCCACTTTTGGCAGAAAAACTGTCAACAGATATGCCACATGTGCAAAATAGCTTAAGTATTTATTTAATAGGCTATGCATTGGGGTTAGTGTTTTTTGGTCCACTTGCTGATAAATATCCAAGACGAAACTTAGCGCTATTAGGCCTTTGTGGTTTTACTCTTTTGTCAGTGCTTTTACCTTTAAGTACAACCATTGAACAATTTATAGCTATTCGTTTTTTTCAAGCTTTTATTAGTAGTGCCGCCACAGTGATTGTTGCTGGAACCATTCGTGAAATCTATCAAGAGAATAGTGCTAAAGGATTATCATATGTCAGTATGATCATGATGTTAGCGCCGATGATTGCACCAAGTATTGGCAGTATTTTGCTACTAATAAATTGGCAAAGCATCTTTTATTTCTTAGCCGGATATAGCTTCATTGTTTTAGTCTTTGTTGCTCGATTTTTACCTGAAAAGGCGCACGCTATTAGCAATAAAAAAGTCAGTTTTATTGGGCGATATAAAATTGTGTTAGGACATAAAAAAGTACGATTAGATTTGATAAGCTCAATGATGATTTCATTAGCTTTCTTTGCTTATATCACCGCTATACCTTTTGTTTATTTAACTGTATTTGAAGTATCTGAATTTACTTTTAGCTGGCTATTTGGCTTAAATATCGCTGGTTTAATGACAGCACACTTTATTAATACCCGTTTAGTGGTTCGTAAAGGCTCCCGTAGAATGTTGTCTTATGGTTTAGCGGTTGCAGTAATATTTTCTAGTGTTTTATTAGTGGTGAGCTTTTATCAATTGCCAATAATTTACACTGTTTTAGCTATTTTACCGCTAATGGGCAGTATCTCGATGATTGCAGTAAACTCAGATGCTTTAGTGTTAAATGAGTTTACTCAACAATCAGGTACAGCAACAGCAGTGATTGGGACTTTACGTTTTGGCATTGGTGCATTAGCCGGGCCTATCTTAGCGATATTTTATGATGGCTCTGCACTACCTTTTGCTTTGGTGATGTGGTTATCAGTCATTGTGGTTTTGCTGGCGCAATTACCTAATAGAGTAAAACGAAGATAACTTTATTATTTACTCTTTTTAGTTTTTCATTGACCCTCTTCTGATATTTGTTTGAGCTCATTTGCTTTTTCTTTCAGCTCAGACTGTTGGATGCGCCACTTTTTCCGCTCGGCATAATAATGGTCCCATACACAAGGGTTACAGGCACCGCCGCCACAACAATCGTCATCAGCAGGTGGGGAAGGCTTTTCTATCAGTTTGGTCATTATCTTTAATCTTACTACTACATATATTTTTATTATAAATAAAAAAGCTCTGCAATGCAGAGCTTTTATTTGAAACAAATAAAGTGTCTTATTCAGATTCAGCTAATTTTTTTTCTAAGTAATGAATGTTTGCACCACCATTAACAAAACCTTGGTCATCTAGAATGTCTTGATGCAAAGCAATGTTAGTTTTAATACCGTCAATCACTAACTCATTTAGTGCATTACGCATACGAACAATGGCTACGTCTCGGTTATCACCCCAAGTGATCAATTTCCCGATCATAGAGTCATAGTGTGGCGGCACAGAATAATCAGCATAAATGTGAGAATCCCAGCGAACACCTAATCCACCCGGAGGGTGAAAACGGGTGATTTTACCCGGTGAAGGAATAAAAGATCGTGGATCTTCAGCATTAATTCGACATTCAATTGAGTGACCGGCAACTTTAATATCTTCTTGGGTATAAGATAATGGTTGACCAGCAGCAACACGCAATTGCTCTTTAATTAAGTCAACACCAGTGATCATCTCGGTAACAGGATGCTCAACTTGAATACGGGTGTTCATTTCAATAAAGTAGAACTCGCCATTTTCATACAAGAATTCAAAAGTACCAGCACCGCGATAGTTAATGTCGATACAAGCCTTACAACAACGCTCACCTATTTTGGCGCGCATTTCAGGTGTAATACCTGGTGCTGGAGCTTCTTCAACCACTTTTTGATGACGACGTTGCATTGAACAGTCTCGTTCACCAAGATGAATAGCACCACCTTGCCCATCAGCTATTATTTGAATTTCAACATGACGTGGGTTTTCAAGGAATTTTTCCATGTAAACCATGTCATTTTTGAAAATAGTACCAGCTTCTCTTTTGGTTAATGCAATAGCGTCGATTAATTCTTCTTCGTTGCGCACAACACGCATACCTCGACCACCACCACCACCAGCAGCTTTAACGATAACAGGGTAACCAATGCGTTTAGCGTGAGCTTTATTGGTTTCCTCATCATCATTTAATGGGCCATCTGAACCAGGAACACATGGAACACCAGCTACTTTCATTGCTTTAATCGCTGCAACTTTATCGCCCATAATACGAATGCTTTCCGCTTTTGGCCCAATAAAAGCAAAGCCTGATTGTTCAACTTGCTCAGCAAAATCTGCATTTTCAGCTAAAAAACCATAGCCAGGGTGAATAGCAACTGAGTTAGTTACTTCGGCTGCAGTGATTATTGCTGGAATATTAAGGTAACTATCTGGTGCTGATGCTTTACCAATACAGATGGTTTCATCAGCTAATAAAACGTGTTTTAAGTTTCTGTCAGCAGTAGAATGTACTGCAACAGTCTTAATGCCAAGCTCTTTACATGCACGTAATATTCTCAGTGCAATTTCGCCTCGGTTGGCGATAACAACTTTATCTAACATGGAATGACCCTTATGTGTTGATATATATGGGGCTTATTCAATGATGAATAGCGGTTGGTCGAATTCAATAGCGTCTTCGTTACCCGCTAGAATTTCTTTGATAACACCAGATTTATCAGCTTCAATTTGGTTCATCATTTTCATTGCTTCAAGGATACATAATGTATCGCCAGCATTAACATGTTGACCAACTTCTACAAATGCAGGAGAGTCTGGTGATGCTGAAGCATAGAAAGTACCAACCATAGGTGAACGAACAACATGGCCTGAAATAACAGCAGGAGCTGCCGCTTCAGTAGCAGCTGGTGCTGCGGCTGCAATCGGAGCTGCTGCGGCAACAGGGGCTGCTTGCATCATTGGAGCTGCTTGCATAACTGCTGCGCCGCGGCTGATTCGTACTGATTCTTCACCTTCAGAGATCTCTAATTCGTTGATACCTGACTCTTCTACCAATTCAATTAATTTTTTTATTTTACGAATGTCCATGTGACTACCTTATATTTCAAATGTGCGTAATAAATTTTTGTAAGTAGATGGTTAATATTGATAACCATCTGTTGTGCTAATTTTCTTTTAAGTGTTTTTAACTAACCAAGCATGAGCTGCATTAAGTGCATATTGATATCCATCAGTACCAAGACCACAGATAACTCCAACGGCAATATCAGATAAATATGAATGCTGTCTAAAGGCTTCTCTGCTGTGAATATTTGATATATGCACTTCAATAAACGGAATGTTTACAGCTAGCAGCGCATCTCTCAATGCCACGCTAGTATGCGTAAAAGATGCGGGGTTAATTAATATGAAATCTACTTTTTGAAAAGCTTGGTGTATACAGTCGATTAATTTATGCTCAGCATTTGATTGCAGGTGGCTAAGTGCTATCGCTTTATCATTAGCTAATTGACTGAGGTTATTAATAACATCATCAAGAGAGGATGTACCATAAATCTCAGGTTCGCGTTTACCTAACATATTTAAGTTAGGGCCATTTAACACTAAAACATTGAACTTTGCAGTCATCTTCGGCAAAAACACCTTAAGTAGATTATTTGTTCGTATCATTACATAAGGCAGTTGATTTAGAAACCACAATATGAAATTACCGACAAATTAACTATAAATTAATAATAATTGCTGCTTATTATAGAGTTTTCGCAGAATATAGCAGCAAAATACTGGTCTAACCACGAAAAGTGTAAAAAAAGCTGACAATATCATTGTTTTTTAGTGGCAATTGGCTACACTTAAGCACGTTGATTCGGTTTGTATTTTCTATGATTTTAATAACTTACCGAGTTTAGTTTTTTTATTTATTGCAGTTGATCAATTTCCTCCTTCAATGGAATTATTGACAAGGATATCGTTATTAGTCGTATTCTTATAAAATTCATCTTGTTATTTTTGTTTATAACAACAGCTCCTGCATATGGACTTGATGTTATTGCAAATGATTCTGTTAATGTTCATTCGTTGAATGTTGCTCAATTAAGGCGTATCTATTCTATGCGTCAAACCCTATGGAGCAAAAATCATCCAATCATTGTGTATGTTTTACCAAGCAAACATCCTATTCATAAGAAATTTTCAAAGCAAATGTTGCATATTTTTCCCTACCAATTAGATCGGATATGGAACAAATTAACTTTTTCAGGGCTAGGTGTTGCGCCTCGAGTAGTAAATTCTCAAGCAGAGCTTATTAATATCGTAAATACAACGGTTGGTGCAATTGGCTATATTGATGCATTAGATAAGGATACAGATGTAAATGTTATTAAAATTATCGAGTAACTCTTTTAGAAAAATTATAAAGCCTTTAAGCATCTGCTTTGCGAGTATGTTTTTTTCTACTTCACTCATTGCAAATGAGAGTGCTAACGATAGTAAATTACAAATTCATGGCTTTATTGCTCAAGGTGTTATTGATGTTAAGGGCAGTGATTATGTTAATGATGATGAAAAACCTTCGTTTGAATTAACAGAAATAGGCATAAATGCATCATATCAACTATCTTCTGATGTTCGCTTAGCCGGACAAGCAGTATATTTAAATGGTGGAAATCGTTACGCTGATGGTGTTCGCATTGATTATTTATTAATAGATTGGTCTTTATTTCAATCTGAACATTGGAAAACCAATGTTTATTTAGGGCGCTTTAAAAACTATCATTGGCTCTATTCGAGTACTCGCGATGTACCGATGACAAGGCCAAGTATTATTCTTCCTCAGTCCGTTTATTTTGATGGAACACGAGATCTATCTGTTGGTGGTGATGGTATTGCTTTGGCCAGTAAGTATTTTGATGAAAATATAGGTGAACTTGACTTTAATTTAAGCTCAGGTAGATCACCAATCTCTGATGAGCAAACTCGTATTATGATGGGAGAGCAAGCTAGCGGAGATTTAAACTTTGATGAAGACTTACAAGCAAGTGTCTATTGGAGGCCTCACTATTCTTCTTGGCGGTTTGGTGTCGCGCTAACAGATGCTGATTTTTCTTATGATAATAAAAACACAGATCAAATTTTTGATGGGAAGCTAGCACTTGAACGTTGGTATGCTAATGCTGAGTATCAAGGTGAAAACTGGACGTTTAGTGCAGAGCTTTTACAAGAAAAAATGTCTGTAAGTGGATTGTTTTTTCCTAGCTTTCAACGTAGCACTACTGGGCAAGGTGGCTTTGCTCAAGCGCAATATCAATTTTCAACAGAATTACAGTTTTTGATGCGTTACGAGCGTTATTACGCTAATAAAGATGATAAAAATGGCAAAAAACTTGAACAAATGAGCTTTGGTTTGGTACCACATTATTTTGGCTATCAAAATAATGTGACTTTGGGTATTAATTATAATATTTCAGCCAACCTGCAGTTTCAATTAGAGCACCATTGGATCAAAGGTACAGCACGCTTAACGCCTGTTATTACTCCTGATGCGAGAGTTAACGAGAACGAATACTGGCAGATGTCTGCTGCACAATTGGTTTATTGGTTTTAGCTAATGAAAAAGTTATTTATCAGTGTACCTATTAAGTTACTACTATTGGTTGTGAGCGCCTTAATGTTATTAAGCGCGGGAATTTCCGTATTATCACTTTCGCGTTTAAATCAAGATTTTAAACAGTTTCAAGACGAAAAATTAACGCAAGGACAAGCACAGTTTGAACTGCATAATGGCGTGGCAAGAGATAAATTAGAGTTATGGATAGAGTCATTTTCTGATGTTATTCAGTTAAAAGAGCAGAAAAGTTTTACTTCCTTAACTCAAGCGTTAACTAAGCAATATGACGCTCTTCAGTTAAATCATAATGTTGAAAATATTTGGCTGATTGATAGCAATAAACAACCATTATTTACCACCTCAGCGGTAACCAATGTTGTGAGTGCGAGTATCGGTGAGGTGATAGATAATCAAGCTCCTTATGCGCAATTGTACTGCGAGTTAACTTGCCAGCAGCTTATTGCTGTCCCTTTGCTGAACGGTGCAGATCAGCTTGCTGTTATCGTTATGAGCGTATCCTTAGTCGATGTGATTTTTGCGATTAATGAAGCATTGCAAAGTGATATAGCTACTATTAGTTTTTCACTTGAAGATGATGTGAAAATATATCAAGCGCAATTTCTATCAACGTCTAACTCGAAACTAATGAAGTCATTGTTTGTTGAACAACAGCAAAGCCTTTCGGTTGAACAAGTTAAGATGTCAGGGCTACAAACAGATATCGATAATTCTAGCTATTTGATTAATCTCATGGCTATTGCCAAAAACAATGAAAAACAATTCTACTTAGCTCTGATTGATGATGTTACTTCAATAAAAGAAGGCTACTCTCAATATCGTACGCAATTTTTACTTTCCGCATTATTGATTTTTATTACTTTGGCGGTGTTGGTTTATTTTGTTGCCAGCCCATTTACTAGTCGAATATTAACGTTATCCAATGCCTTACCTTTATTAGCTCGCAAGGAATTTGAACAATTTCGAGGTATAAAATTTAAACATCGTCGATTATTTTCTGATGAACTTGATATCGTTGCTAACTCGGCAACTGAGCTGAGTTATGAATTAGAACAACTAAACCTTGAAGTAGAGCAGAAGACCAAAGAGTTAGAAAACATTGCGATGTATGACTTGTTAACTGGCTTGCCTAATCGCAACATGTTGAATTATCAGCTTAAAAAAGCCGTTGCTAACATTGCTCGATACAAACGTGGGGTAGCCGTTCTTTTTCTTGATTTGGATGATTTTAAAAAAGTAAACGATAGTCACGGTCATAGTGAAGGGGATAAGTTACTGATTGAAGCGGCTAATCGAGTTCGTTTGAGCGTTAGGAACATAGATGTTGCTTGCCGTTTTGGTGGTGATGAGTTTGTTATCATTTTGGGGCACATCGACTCTGCTGAACAAGCAAAAATAGTAGCTGATGAAGTTTTAAGGCGTTTTAGAGAGCCGATAAAAATTGGTTCAAGCATTTTTTATGTCTCCACTAGTATCGGTATCGCTTTTAGTAATGATGAAACTATAAAGGCTGAAGAACTAGTCAGTCACGCTGATATCGCCATGTATGAAGCCAAAGATGATGGTGGTGCGCAATACCATGTTTATCATAAAGAGATGTATCATCGTGTTGCGCAGCGAGTCATGTTAGAAGCTGAAGTGAGACAAGCGTTAGCTCGTAATCAATTCAGCTTGAGCATGCAACCTCAACTACTTGCGAAAAGTAAAAAACTGCATGGTTTTGAAGCGTTATTACGCTGGCAGCACCCTGAGCGAGGCGTGATATCACCAGACGATTTTATTCCTATTTTAGAAAACTCAGAGTACATGGTGGAGTTAGGTTACTGGGTGATCCGTCGTTGTTTTGAATTATGTGTTCAATTTAAGCAAAAAGGCTTAGATGACGTTGTTATTGCAATTAATCTATCTGCTGGTCAATTTGTTGATATTCATTTACCTGAGTATTTACATTCATTACTAAATGAGTTCTCTCTTGAAGCCAAGCACTTTGAATTAGAGTTAACCGAACAAACTTTAGTGAAGGATATTGATCGAGCGATTGATATGATGAACAGTCTGAAAGCACTTGGCTTCACCTTTGCAATTGATGATTTTGGCACTGGTTATTCCTCGTTAGCCTACTTGAAAAAAATGCCTGTTGATGTGATTAAAATAGATAAGAGCTTTGTGTTTGGTATGTTAGAAAACCATGCTGATTATCAAATTATTATGTCGACGATCGCGATGGTGAAAAACTTAGGGTTAATCGTTGTAGCAGAAGGCGTAGAAAGTAGCGCACAGTTAAGAAGCTTAACGGAAAATGATTGTGATATTATTCAAGGTTATTATTTTGCTAAACCAATCCCTGAAGTTGATGTGATGGAATTTGTTGATAATCAATTAATTGATGGTTATTGGAAAACTAAAGCGCAATAGAAATTTAGCTATTGCTAATAAAGCATGGTAGAGCGGATACTATCTCTACCATGTCATATAAAATACTCAGTCAGTTAGTTAAATATCCTATTTATATGGCTGCTGAACTCGTCAGCTCCCATAAACCCCGTTACCCGTTGCTGAGATAACTCTTCTCCTTGTAAGTTGAAAAACAATATCGAAGGCAAACCAAATAGGTTGAAATGACTCATAATTTCTTTATTCTCTTTACTCGCCATGTCCGATAGATCCATTTGAATAAGCACAGAGTTTGCTAAAGCTTGTTTAACACTCTCTTTTGGAAAGGTATATTTTTCGAACTCCTTACAAGCAATACACCAATCGGCATATAAATCTACCATCACAGTTTTACCCTGAGCATTAGCCGTTTTAACCATTTTATTTAGCTCAATTAAGTTTTTTGCTTTGATAAAAACGTCGTGGTCTTGCTGAATTGCTGCGTGGTTAGGTGCTTGAGGATGGATGAGTAAATAGGCACTTTGAGCGCCATAAAAGAACATTAAAAAGATAACGATATGTCGTAAACCAAACCAGAAGTTAGCAGATGATTTTTGGTTGATAGTATAAAAGTAACCTGCACTAGCAAGTAATAATGTAATCCATAATATTTCACTGATAAGCACTGGAATAAAACGCTCTAATAAGAAAATAGGTACCGCGAGTAGCAATAAACCAAAAATGTTCTTGATGACTGACATCCAATTACCAGCTTTTGGTAATAATTTCCCGCCAGAGCTACCTAATACTAATAAAGGTAATCCCATACCCAAACTCAAAGCATATAAAGCCGAAGCTCCTAATAAGATATCCCCCGACTGAGAAATGTAAAGCAATGCGCCAGTTAAAGGTGCTGTGGTACATGGTGAAGCAACTAAACCTGAGATAGCTCCCATAATTAATACACCAAAATAAGAACCCCCTTTTTGCTTGTTACTGATGTTGTTTAATTTATTCTGCCAGCTACTTGGTAGTGCTAAATTAAATTTGCCAAACATGGATAAAGCCAAAAAGATGAATAAAATACTAAGTGAAATTAATACGACAGGGTGTTGAAACATTGCTTGAAACTGTGCACCAGCTAAAGCAACGACAATACCAAGTAAGGTATAAGTGATCGCCATACCCTGAACATAAACAAAAGATAATCGAAAGGCTTTAGCTGTTGATAGCTTGTCCCCTTGACCAACAATAATCCCCGTAAGAATAGGATACATTGGGAAAACACATGGAGTGAATGATAACAACAAACCACCAACAAAAAAGGCAACTAACGTCATCCATAAATTGTCGCTTTCTAACATGTCCGCTAACTGGTTTTGTTCGCTGCTTGACACTGTTGATACTATTGATGGAGTAACTGGCGTTGTAGTGTCTGCAGTAGAAAGTGCTGAATAAATATCAGCAGATGAGCTAGTTAACTCATCTAATGCACTTAATTCAACAACTTTAGTGATGGGAGGGAAGCATAAACCTTTCTCCGCACAGCCCTGATATCGAATGGTGATTTTTCCGTCAGGAGCTACTTGGGTCAATAAAATGTCAAACGTTAATTGCTCAGTATAAATCTGTTGTAAACCAAAAAACTCATCCTCATGATCAATACCTAGTGGTAGGGCAACATCACTAAACGTTGCATTGACAGCAGAAAATTTAAATTGCTTTTTATATAAATAATAGCCTTCGGCAATATCGAAGCTGATGGTGAGTTTATTATTTTTTTGGTGAAAATTATAAATAAAGGCTTGTTCAGGTTTTAAAAACTCATCATCATTACTAAATAACGCAGAACTATCAAAGATCGATTGTTGCGCGAGAGTATTTGGACTTAACCCAATGAATGAAAAACAAATAAGGGCGATGGCCCAAAACGACATCTTTTTAGTAATTATCATGAGGATAGAGACTCTTTAATCCAATTTAAATAAGGGGCATTGCCTTGCTGAATATCTAAAGCAATTACCTCTGCTATTTCATAACTATGTAATTGACAAATTCTTTCATTGAGTTGCTCGAACTTATCTTTGGTTGTTTTTATTACCATTTGTACTTCACTATCTACTTTCAGCTCATCTTTCCAGCAATACACTGCTTGCATTTCAGGTAAAATATTAATGCAGGCGGCAAGTTTTTCATTAAGCAATTTTTTTGCTACAACTAAGGCTGAATCGGCATTAGGAAAGGTGACTAAAACAACTTGGTACATTAACTTTACTTCCTTAACAAAAACTTAAGTTACTTATCAGAACGATTAATTACGCCAAATTCTACCATAGCTAAAAAATTCCATTGGTCTATTTTCTCTTGATATAGAAAGGCTAAAATATAATCGTTAAGCTACTTGCTTGAAACAGACCTGATTATCCCCATATATGTTTCATTAAACATTTTAGAGAGCAATTATGTTTCGGGTTTTATTTTTACTTTTTATTATTGTGCCTATTATTGAAATAATGGTGTTAATGAATGTTGGCGCTTGGCTTGGCGCATGGCCAACGATTGCCATTGTTATTATTACTGCTTGGCTTGGTGCAAAGAATGTTAAACAGCAAGGTATTGCAACATTAAACTCAGTGCAAACCAAAATGGCGCAAGGAGAAATGCCCTCTGATGAAATAGTTGCTGGTGTATTATTACTGGTTGCGGGTGTGTTATTAGTTACACCTGGTTTTGTTACCGATTTTTTTGGTTTATCACTACTTGTACCTCAGGTACGCAAAGCGTTGATAAAGTCAGTACAAGCACATTTGGTAATGAATCAAAACTCAGCAGGTTTCACTTATCAAAGTTCAGTGCATACTCAACAAACGGACACATTTCAACAAAGCTCTGTGCAACAGAACGCTGGCCATGACAAACCTCTTGATCATCATCAAGGGGAAACACTTGAAGGTGAATTTGAGCGTAAAGACTAGTTTTTTTACAGTTATTTAGCAATTTTTGCTAATGGGACTTGTGAACTTTTAAAAAAGCCCCATTTCATATGCAAACAATTTTGTTAAATCCATTTTTATAAAGTTAAATCTCAGGAGAGAAGATAAATGAGCATTCGTCCATTACATGATCGCGTAATCATTAAACGTAAAGAAGTAGAGTCAAAGTCTGCTGGCGGTATTGTACTAACTGGTAGTGCTGCTGAGAAATCAACACGCGGTGAAGTAGTTGCTGTTGGTAACGGCCGTATTTTGGAAAGCGGTGAAGTGCGTGCATTAGACGTAAAAGTTGGCGATCAAGTTATTTTCAGTGAAGGCTATGGCGTTAAAACTGAAAAAATTGATGGTGATGAAGTATTAATTCTTTCAGAAAGCGACATTTTAGCAATCGTCGAGTAATCACTGAATCCAAATTATTGTAGGTCAGGCTAAAGCCTCTCTTACTACAAAATGAACAAATAAAATTATAGGAATGAATAACATGGCTGCAAAAGACGTATTATTTGGAAATGACGCACGAGCAAAAATGCTACGTGGTGTAAATGTTTTAGCTGACGCGGTAAAAGTAACGTTAGGCCCTAAAGGACGTAATGTCGTATTAGACAAATCATTTGGTGGTCCAACAATCACTAAAGATGGTGTTTCAGTTGCTAAAGAAATCGAATTAGAAGATAAATTTGAAAACATGGGCGCACAAATGGTGAAAGAAGTTGCTTCTAAAGCCAATGATGAAGCTGGTGATGGTACAACTACGGCCACTGTATTAGCACAAGCGATTGTGAATGAAGGCTTAAAATCAATTGCTGCCGGTATGAATCCGATGGATCTTAAGCGTGGTATCGACAAAGCTGTTGTTGCTGCTGTTGATGCACTTAAAGGTTTATCACAAGAATGTTCAAACAATAAAGCGATTGAACAAGTAGGTACTATTTCTGCAAACTCTGATGAAACTGTTGGACAAATCATTGCTACAGCAATGGACAAAGTAGGCACTGAAGGGGTTATCACTGTTGAAGAAGGTCAAGCATTAACTGACGAACTTGACGTGGTAGAAGGCATGCAGTTTGATCGTGGTTACTTATCGCCATACTTTATCAACAACCAAGAAAATGGTGCGGTTGAACTAGAAAATCCTTTTATCTTATTAGTTGATAAAAAAGTCGGTAACATTCGTGAATTATTAACGACTTTAGAAGGCGTTGCTAAAGCGGGTAAACCATTGCTTATCATTGCTGAAGATGTTGAAGGTGAAGCACTAGCGACACTCGTTGTAAACAACATGCGTGGTATTGTAAAAGTTGCCGCGGTTAAAGCACCTGGTTTTGGTGATCGTCGTAAAGCAATGTTACAAGACATCGCAACGTTAACAGCTGGCACAGTAATCTCTGAAGAAATTGGTATGGAGCTTGAGAAAGCAACATTAGAAGATTTAGGTCAAGCAAAACGTGTAGTTATCACTAAAGATAATACCACTATCATTGACGGTATTGGCGATGAAACGGATATTCAAGGCCGTGTTATGCAAATTCGTGGTCAAATTGAAGATTCATCATCAGATTACGATAAAGAAAAATTACAAGAGCGTTTAGCTAAATTAGCTGGCGGTGTTGCTGTAGTTAAAATTGGCGCAGCAACAGAAATGGAAATGAAAGAGAAAAAAGCTCGTGTAGAAGATGCATTACATGCAACTCGCGCAGCCGTTGAGGAAGGTGTTGTTGCTGGTGGTGGTGTTGCGCTAGTTCGTGCTGCTGACGCTATTAAAAACCTTGAAGGTTCAAACGAAGATCAAACACATGGTATTAACGTTGCAATTCGTGCGATGGAAGCACCACTACGTCAAATCGTTGCTAACTGTGGTGATGAATCATCAGTGGTATTAAACGAAGTTCGCAACGGTGAAGGTAATTTCGGTTACAACGCTGGTAACAGTACATACGGCGATATGTTAGCCATGGGTATTTTAGATCCAACTAAAGTAACTCGTAGTGCCTTACAATTTGCTGCCTCAGTTGCTGGTTTAATGTTAACTACCGAAGCAATGATCACTGACGCACCAGTTAAAGATGCTCCTGCTCCAGCTATGCCTGATATGGGCGGCATGGGTGGTATGGGTGGAATGGGCGGTATGATGTAATAGAATTTAAATTCTATTATTATAGCTCGAACCATTTACAGAAAAGCCCGAATAGCAATATTCGGGCTTTTTTATTAGTTGTTTATCAATATCTAATAATACTTTTTTTATGTCTTAATTGTAGACAAAACGTAAGGTAGCTTTTCGCCAATAATAAGAGTAATTATTTATTATTTAATAATTTAGTTTAACAG